>ERZ807291.2219-NODE-2219-length-29696-cov-26.699234_pt1 | contig 29696 bp, 27 predicted proteins | sample MGYA00521257_ERZ807291 | MGnify/ENA primary metagenome ERZ807291 (study PRJEB31413, sample SAMN03169783) | marine metagenome | biome: Marine; feature: Water; material: Subsurface seawater | place: North Sea | collected 2011-04-28 | depth 1 m m ...
AGGTGGTCATTCCCGAAGCTCCCAAGCCATGGTGGGGAACGGTTGAGGAAATGGCGGGTGGGTGGAAAACTTCCGACTGGTTTGGTGCTTTCAGGTATTATGAGCAGGGATGGCTTTACCATGCACGGTTGGGCTGGTTGTACTCTTCGCCTGCGAGTGAAAATAGTGTCTGGTTATGGAAAGAGAATAAAGGCTGGCTTTGGACGAAAGAGGAAGTTTGGCCCTATCTATGGTCCGAAAATACTGCAAACTGGTTGTACTTAGTACCTGGGAAAGCTTTAGAAAATATTAGATGGTTTGACTATTCTACTGATTCCTATCGGTAATCGAATCAACCAACGCTGGCTCCTTCGACGATAGTGAATCCTTCAAAGTCGGGGTGTCCAAGATATAAATGACCACGACTGCCGGCTCCCTCATGTGCTTTACGGAACGCTTCTGATTTTGTCCATGCCTCAAAATTTGCCTCCGATGCCCACAGCGTGTGGGAGGCATAGAGCACATGGTCTTCCCGCTCGGGTCCTTTCACTAAATTGAACCTGATAAATCCGGGAACATCTTCCAAATAAGTATTGCGGGATTTCCAGATACCTTCGAACTCGTCCTCCTTGCCAGGCACGATCTTGAAGCGGTTCATTGCAATAAATTGACTCATATTAAATTCTACTCATTTGGACATTCATGACTATTTCTCTCTTCTAATTTCACTCTTAATCAACCTTGCTTCCCCACCAGTCTTTGCTCGGAACAAAGTTATTATCGAAGTAGCGTGCAGCTTTCTGCTCCATTCCCTTTTTGACATTGGTTTTCATATTCGCCCAGCGGGCATCACGCTTGTTTGAATCAAATTGAGGATCGGGGGTAGGGAATTTTGCCTTGGTTTCCTTAAGCCATTGATCAAGCTGGGTACGCATTTCTTTTGCTCTTTTTGAGTGTTTGCCAACCAGGTCGTTTTGCTCCCCAATATCCTTGCCCAGATCATAGAGTTCGTCCCGCCCGTCCTCGTGATAATGAATCAGCTTCCAGTCCCCCTGCATAATGATGGAACTGGGTTCTCCTCCCTGATTGCCATAGCTTGGGTAGTGCCAGTAGAGAGGTCGGTCGGCCATGCTTTCTTGTTTGAGCACAGGGACGAGGCTTACTCCATCCACTTGCTGAGCCTTGGGTAGTTCGATGCCGCAAAGATCAAGAATGGTGGGATACCAGTCGATCCCACTGGCAAGGGTATCAGTCTTGGATCCTGCTTTCGATACACCCGGTGCTTTTAAATAGTACGGTTCACGGATTCCACCTTCCCACTGGCGCCCCTTGCCCCCACGCAGGGGAAGGTTGGCAGTGGCGTAGGCATCGCCGGAGGAGACCCCCCCATTGTCGGAGGTGAAGCAGACGATGGTATTGTCCGATATGCCAAGCTCGTCGAGTTTTTGGAGCACGATGCCAACGGATTGATCGAGCTGTTCCATCATTCCCGCATAGACCGGATTGTCCTGCGTCTGGCGGACATTTAAACGGCGGTCAAAAAGGTAGCGCTCCTCCACCTTGTCTAGTCCCATCTTTTTCGCTTTTGCCCGGTACTTTTTGAAAAGTGCCTCGGTGGTCTGGATGGGTGCGTGAACGGTGTAATAGGAGAGATAAGCGAGGAAGGGTTGATTACTGTCCTTTTGGGATTCAATAAAGTTGGCAGTTTCCTGACCGAGCCGGATGGTGAGTGATTCTCCTTTGGGGCCATCCTTCAGGTTTGGATTTTGGTAGGGGGAGAAAAAACCGCCCCGTGGACCGCCGGCATCAAAGCCGCCCTTGTTGATTTCAAAACCGTGATCCGTGGGCCAGGAGCCCTTGCTTCCAAGGTGCCACTTGCCTGCAAAAAAGGTTTTGTAGCCGGCATCCCGCATCGCTTCCGCCAGGGTAATTTCGGATGCCCGTAAATTTCTTTCATACTCGGGGGGGAGATGGCTGTCGTGCCGGCCTTTGTTACGATGTGCAACTCCTGATGGGCCTCCTATGTATTGGGTGATGCCATGGTTGGTGGGGTATTTGCCGGTGAGGATGCTGGCACGGGAGGGACTGCATACCTGGCAGGTGGCATAGCCCCGGGTGAATTTCATCCCCTCACTGGCAATGCGGTCGATATTGGGGGTTTCGTAAAAAGTTGAGCCCTCGTTGGTAAGATCCATGGCACCCAGATCATCCACCAAAATAAACAAGACATTCGGTTGCTTAGCTAGAAGGCAAAGAGGGAGAAAGAGAAGAGAAAGCGCAAGGGTCTTAATCATGATCTCAAGGCAATACGCCTGAAAATGAATGGCAAAGGAAAACAGCGGACTAAAACAAAATTATTCGTAGTGGGTCCACATACGAAGAACGAGCACAGTCTTTTCTTTTTCAAACACTTCGTAAACTAGCCGGTGCTGGATATTGATTCTGCGCGAGTGGCAACCGAGCAGGTCGCCCCGCAAACTTTCAAAAGGTGGTGGATTCTGAAAGGGATCGATCCGTAAAATTTCGATCAGTTTTGCAGCTGATTTTTTGAGTTTGTTGCGGGCTAATTTTTTTGCGTCCCGCTGAGCCTGACGGGAAAAGACCACACGGTACTGGCTCACCAGTCCAGATCTTCGCTTGCTTTGGGCACTCCTTCCTTACGGGCTTGCTGGATGGAATCCACCATGCCGGGAATGGATTGTAAATGAAGGGTTTCCTGAATGGCACGCCAGTCGGATTCGGAAAGAAGTACCGCATTGGCCCTCTTCCCGGTTATCTGAATGGGTTCATGAGACTCGTTTGCCTGATCAATCAGTGAATACAGATTCTGGCGGGCTTTGGTTGCAGTGATTGATGTCATGAGTTAAAGCGTACGCAATTACGCGCTTAATGTCAAATCCCTCGATTTTACTCAAAGAATGAGCATGGCATCGCCATAGGAAAAGAAGCGGTATTCTTTGGAGATGGCATCGGCATAGAGCTCCTTGAGTTTGGTCAGCCCATCAGGCTGTCCGGGAGTAAGAAATGCGGCGACCAGGCAGAGCAGGGTGGAGCCGGGTAAGTGAAAGTTGGTCAGTAAATGATCCACGCCCAAAAAGTCATAGGGTGGACGGATGAACAACTGGGCATCGGCACGGGTGGGGGTATTGGGTTGAGGATCCTCATTGCAGAGAAAATGTTCGATTGCCCGCACGCAGGTGGTGCCGATCGCGAGTTTTTTTACGGAGTTATCCCTGAGCACAGCTTTGGTGGGCGGGGACAAAAAATATTCCTCCGCATGCATGGGGTGATCCTCCACATTTTCCGTCTCGATCGGGCGGAAAGTGCCCAACCCCACGGACAGGGTGAGGTCATGAATATAGTGTCCGTCCTGTTCTAACCGGCCGAGCAACTCCGCAGTGAAGTGCAGCCCGGCAGTAGGGGCGGCCACCGCGGTGCGGTGATCCTGCTTGGCATAGACGGTTTGGTAGCGCTCCTCATCGGCTGAGTCTGCGGGGCGGCGGACATAGGGCGGAAGAGGGAGGGAGCCGATACGCTGGGCGAGTGAAGGGGCATCTTTGTCTTTCGGTAAATCGAAACGGACGAGGTATTCGCCGGAGGGCAGGCTTTCCAGTACCTCCGCCTGATACTCACCATCCAAGCCAAAAGTTCCTGCCTTGGCGGTTTTTCCTCCCGGTTTCAGCAGGCAGCGCCAGGTGGTCTCGGGCGGATCGGCCGGGCGCAGGAGTAAACATTCCACCGCGCCTCCGGTCGGGCGGTGCCCGGGCAGACGGGCTTTTAAGACCGATACATCGTTGCGCAAAATGGATAATTGGGGAGGAAGCAGACCGGGAAGCTCATGAAAGTGATGGTGCGAGAGTGTACCGGTTGAGCGGTGGTAAACGAGCAGGCGTGAACCATCCCGTTGGTCGCTCGGGGACTGGGCGATGAGGTCGGGAGGCAGATCGAATTGCAACTCGGAGGTAAGCATGGGAATGGAAATAAAACCTACATCAAAAGCGCATCGACAAGCAGGGGGCAATTTCCTAACTTCAAAATTTCAGCCCCAAAAATAATAATTTTTCCAACCATCTATACCTAACGCCATGTCTGATCCTGCAAATAGTGAACTAGTCCATCCCCCCCAAGCCGCGTCCGAGGGGGCGTACTTCAAGAATTTTGAGGAATATAAGGAAATGTATGACCGGAGCATTGCCGATCCGGAAGGATTCTGGGGAGAGGTGGCGGGCGAATTTCACTGGTATAAAAAGTGGGACAAGGTACGCACTTACAACTATGACCGCCGGGAAGGACCGGTATCGGTTGAGTGGTTCAGCGGGGCAAGCACCAATGCATGCTACAATTGTGTGGACCGGCACCTGGATGCCCGCGGGGATAAGACCGCGATTATCTGGGAGGGCAACGAACCGGGGGAGGATGCCACCATTTCCTACCGCCAGTTGCATGAGCAGGTGAGCAAATTTGCCAATGTGTTAAAAAGCCGGGGAGTAAAAAAGGGAGACCGGGTATCCATTTATATGCCCATGGTTCCTGAAGCTGCGGTGGCCATGCTTGCCTGTGCCCGGATCGGGGCGGTTCATTCGGTGGTGTTTGGCGGATTTTCCGCCGAGGCCCTGGCAGACCGGATTGTGGATTCCAGTTGCAAGACCCTGATTACCGCGAACGGTACCTTTCGCGGAGCCAAGGCGATCCCCATGAAGCCGAATGCGGATCAGGCGATGTCCAGTGCGGGCGAGCGGATGGGCGAACCGGTGGAGACCTGTATTGTGGTCCGCCGGGTGGCGGAGGATTCGGGAATTGCCTGTGATATGCAGCAGGGCAGGGATCTGTGGTGGGATGAGGCAATGGCAGATGCATCGGCAGATTGTCCGTGTGAGGAAATGGATGCGGAAGATCCGCTTTTCATTCTCTACACCTCGGGGTCGACCGGGCAGCCCAAAGGGGTGATGCATACCACCGGCGGGTACATGGTCTACACCGCGATCACCCATAAATACATTTTTGATTATCACGAGGAGGATATTTACTTCTGTGCCGCCGATATCGGATGGATTACCGGGCACTCTTACATTGTTTATGGTCCGTTGGCCAATGGTGCCACCACCACGATGTTCGAGAGTATACCCACCTATCCCAATCCTGACCGCTACTGGCAGGTGATTGAGAAGTGGAAAGTAAACCAGTTTTATACCGCACCCACTGCCATCCGGGCGATTGCCGCTGCGGGGGAAGAGTGGCCGAGCAAATACGATATGCCCAGCCTGCGCATCCTTGGCAGTGTGGGCGAGCCAATCAACCCGGAAGCCTGGAGATGGTACCACCGCAATGCGGGCAAGGAACGCTGCCCAATCGTCGATACCTGGTGGCAGACCGAGACGGGCGGAATTTTGATTACCCCGCTCCCGGGAGCAACCCCGCTAAAGCCGGGTTCGGCAACCTTCCCATTTTTTGGGGTAAAACCGGTATTGCTTGATCCCCAGTCGGGCGAACGGATCGAAGGAAACGGAGTGAATGGGGTGTTGGTGATGGAGGAACCCTGGCCTGGGCAGATGCGCACGGTCTATGGTGACCACAAGCGCTTCGAGGAGACCTACTTTGACCAGTATAAGGGATATTACTTTACCGGGGATGGATGCCGCCGGGATGAGGACGGATATTACTGGATCACCGGCCGGGTGGACGATGTGATCAATGTGTCCGGTCACCGCATGGGCACGGCCGAAGTGGAAAGTGCCCTGGTTGCCCATGCCTCAGTGGCGGAAGCTGCGGTGGTGGGATTTCCCCACGAGGTAAAAGGGGAGGGGATTTATGCCTATGTCACCCTCAATGCCGGGCAGGAGTATACCGAGGAATTGCGGGGAGAATTAAAACAGCAGGTACGTACCGTGATCGGGCCGATCGCCACGCCCGATGTGATCCACTGGGCACCCGCCCTGCCCAAGACCCGATCGGGCAAGATTATGCGCCGGATCTTGCGCAAGATTGCCACCAATGAAACGGATCAGATCGGGGATACCTCAACGCTTGCCGATCCTGCGGTTGTCGACAACCTCATTGCCCATAGGTGAATAAGATTTTTGCTTGGCACTCGCCAACCGGGAATCTTTCGTTAAAGGATAATTTCGGAGTATGAAAATATATTTAAACGGTGAGTATGTAGAAAAGGAAGATGCGAAAATCTCCGTCTTCGACCATGGACTGCTTTACGGGGATGGAGTGTTTGAAGGCATCCGCCTGTATGACGGTTGCGTTTACAAACTTGATGAGCACCTGGAAAGGCTGGAGCATTCGGCCAAGGCAATCCTCCTGGAGATGCCCATGAGCCGTGCCGAATTTGCCGAGGCGGTGTGTGAAACCTGCCGGCAAAATAATTTACGAAATGGATATGTCCGCCTGATTGTGACCCGTGGACCCGGTCATCTCGGGCTCACCCCGGACGGATGCGGACCGCAAAGTGTAATCATCATAGCCGATAATATCCAACTCTACCCACAGGAACTTTACGAAAACGGACTGAAGATTATTTCCGTGCCCACCCGGCGGATTAATTCCTCTGCTCTTCCCCCTGCGGTGAAGAGTTTGAACTATTTAAACAATATTCTGGCCAAGATTGAAGCCAAGCGGGTTGGGTTTCTCGAAGCATTGATGCTCAACGACAAGGGAGAAATTGCCGAGTGTACTGGCGATAATGTGTTTATTATCCGAAAGGGCACACTTTACACTCCTCCCTTGGATGCGGGTTCCTTGCGCGGAATAACCCGGGCGGCCGTTATGGATATTGCCAGTGGTATCGGTATCGCGGTCAAGGAACAGGCCCTTACCCGCTATGATTTGTGGATTGCGGATGAATGTTTTCTCACCGGAACGGCGGCGGAGGTGATCCCCTGTGTGGAAGTGGATCATCGTCCCATTGGAGACGGGAAACCCGGGGAGTTGACCCGGAAATTGATCGATCTTTTCCGGGATAGTGTGAAAATGGACGGCGTGCGTTTGGATTAGGCGGGTTGAGGGAAAATATTCGAATCTTTTTCCCCTTCTCAATTGGCGCGTCATCTGCGTTGTAATTTTTGTGTGTGCCAACTATAATGTATTTGAAATAAATCGTTTAGGAAACTTATGAAGTGTCATCATTGTGATAGCCAAGCCACAGTGCATTTAACCCAAATTATTAATGGTCAAATGCATAAGATGGATTTGTGCGAGTCCTGTGCCCAGGAAAAAGGGGTTACCAATCCGGATAACCTTTCCATCGGCAGTCTCCTGGACGATCAACCAAGCAAACCCGATGCGTCCACCGCATCGATGACCTGTGAAAGTTGTGGTACGACCCATCAGGACTTTAAGAAGGGTGGCCGTTTGGGCTGCGAGGCATGTTATCATGTTTTCCGTCCGGTCCTTGAACCCTTGCTTGATGGTATGCACGCCGGGATTAATCATTTAGGTAAAATTCCTTCCCGGAGCGTGGAAAAGAAAAGTGTGGTAGAGAATGAGGAAATGTTGCGCCAGGCTTTGCACAAAGCCGTGGAAGAGGAAAATTACGAAAAAGCAGCCGAACTTCGTGACCGATTAAAAAAGTTACAGGCACCCAGTTCCACTTCGGCCTGATTGATTTATGTTTCACGACCTCTTTTTTTCAAAATCCAAGGGCAAGGCTCCCAAACCCTGCCCAATTGCCCTTAGTACCCGGGTCAGGCTTGCCCGGAACCTCAGGGAATTTCCCTTTCCTGGACGTGCCCAATCCGGGCAGAAAAAAGCAGTGCTTTCCAAGTGTATGAAAGCCCTGGAAAAGGTAAAAAATTTGAAGGCCTGCACTTCCGTAGAGCTCGATGAATTGAGCGAACTGGATCGTCAGATTTTGGTCGAAAGACACCTGATCAGCCTGGAACTTTCCCAGTCCGATGAATCTGGCGGGGTGGTATTATCGGACGATCGATCCTGTAGTGTGATGGTCAATGAGGAAGACCACCTAAGAATTCAGGTGCTCAGTAACGGGCTGGATTTCCAAAAGGTGTGGGCCTTGGCTGATTCTCTGGATTCCGGAATTGAATCGAAGCTGGACTATGCCTTTGATTCGCAGCTCGGATTTTTGACTGCTTGTCCCACCAACCTTGGCACAGGCATGCGGGCATCCGTCATGATGCACCTGCCCGGGTTGGTCATGTCCAAGAACATGGACAAAGTGATCAACGCGGTCAACCACCTCGGGATTGCGGTTCGTGGATTATTTGGAGAAGGTTCGGATGCCAGTGGCAGTATTTTTCAAATATCCAACCAGCAAACTCTGGGAGAGTCTGAAACCGCTATTTTGGAGCGGTTGCAAGTAACCCTTGATAATATCGTCCAGCAGGAAAGTATGGCCCGTGAAAAGTTGATGGAAGATGACGGTCTGCGCCTGGTCGACAAAATCAGCCGGGCGGCCGGTTCGCTGAAAAATTGTTTTCTTATCCAAAGTTCTGAAGCAATGGACCATTTGTCCCTCATCCGGTTGGCGGCCGATTTTGGGCTTTTGCCTGAAAAATTCCGTGCCATCGCAGACCGGATGTTTATCGAGGTGCAACCCGGCCATGTGCAACTTTCCGCGGGCAAACCAATTGAGCCTGGTGAGCGGGACCGGTTGCGTGCGGAAACCTTGAGAAAAGAATTTATCCGTATGCCTCACTTAAACTTGGACACCCAAGTTGACTAACACTTTACCATATATATATTTTAAAAGTTATGTCCGAACCAATGAGCAACTTCACACCGAGAGCCCAGCAAGTGCTCGCCCTGGCACGCAAAGAAGCCGATCGATTCCACCATAATTACATTGGCACCGAGCACCTTCTTCTGGGACTAATCAATCTGGGGCAGGGAGTAGCGGTCAATGTGCTGCAAAAAATGGGACTGGACCTGGATACCGTCAGGCAGGCGGTTGATGAACAGGTCGGACTGGGTCCGGAGGCAAAACCATCCGGCAATATCCCTTACACCCCCCGGGTTAAAAAGGTACTGGCCCTGGCAGGAAAAGAAGCCAAGTCCTTAAACCATAGCTATGTGGGAACTGAGCATATTCTCTTGGGCTTATTGCGTGAAGGGGAGGGTGTGGCTGCACGGGTGCTCAAATCTTTGGATGTGGATGTGGACCGTTGCCGGAATGAAATTCTTTCCGAACTCGACCCCAATTTCGCCTCTAGCGAGGAAAAAGAATCCTCCGTTGTGGGCGGAGATGGAGATGAGCCAGAGGAGAAGGGCAAGGATGTAAAAACTCCTGCACTCAAAGCATTCGGAAGAGACCTCACTGAGCTTGCCAAAAAGGGTGAGCTTGATCCAGTGGTTGGCCGGGCATCTGAAATCCGCCGGGTCACCCAGGTTCTCTGCCGGAGGACAAAGAATAATCCCGTTTTGATCGGTGAGGCTGGAGTGGGCAAGACCGCGATCGTGGAAGGATTGGCTCAGCAAATTGCCGGTGGTTTGGTTCCTGAAAACCTGATCGACAAGAAAGTCATCACTCTTGACCTTGCCCTGATGGTTGCGGGTACAAAATACCGTGGTCAATTTGAGGAGCGTATCAAGGCAGTGATGGATGAACTGCGAAAGTCCAAAAACATTATTATTTTTATCGATGAGCTTCATACCATTGTCGGGGCCGGTGCGGCTGAAGGTGCGATGGATGCCTCCAACATTTTTAAGCCCGCCCTGAGCCGTGGCGAACTTCAGTGCATAGGTGCGACCACCCTGGGGGAATACCGCAAATACATTGAAAAGGACTCCGCTCTGGACCGCAGGTTTCAATCGGTGAAAGTGGAAGCACCCTCGATTGAAGACACCATCAAAATTTTGCAGGGGATACGCTCCAAATATGAGGATCACCACAATGTCAACTACACGGAAAAAGCCCTGGAGGCTGCCGCCAAGCTGACCGACCGGTATGTGACCGGAAAATTTCTCCCGGACAAAGCGATCGATGCAATTGATGAGGCAGGTGCCCGTTCACGGATGGAATCGATGCAACGCCCACAGGAGATAGAGGATTTATCCGACGAAATAAAGGAGGTTTGCGCCCTTAAGGAAAGTGCAATTTCCGACCAGAACTTTGAAGAGGCTGCCCAAGCCCGTGATAAGGAGAAAAAACTTCGTGCCAAGCGCGAGCGCGTGCTCGAAACCTGGAAGAAGAACCGTGAACAAAACCGGGCAGAGGTAAACGAAGACGATATGCTGCAAATTGTTGCGGACTGGACGGGTATCCCCCTGAACCGGATGGAATCGAAGGAAAGCAAGAAACTGCTCAAGCTCGAGGAAGAATTGCGCGAACATGTTGTGGGGCAGGACTTTGCAACCCAGGTGGTGGCCAAGGCTTTGCGCCGTTCACGGGCGGACCTCAAGGACCCCAAGCGTCCGATCGGATCGTTTATGTTTCTCGGACCCACCGGGGTTGGTAAGACACATTTGGCCAAGGTTTTGTCCGAACGTATCTTTGGAGACCAGGAATCCCTGATCCAGATCGATATGTCTGAGTACATGGAGAAGCATGCGGTTTCCAGAATGATCGGATCTCCCCCCGGTTATGTCGGGCATGACGAGGGCGGACAGTTGACCGAGGCAATTCGCAGGAAGCCCTACTCAGTCATTCTTTTTGACGAGATCGAAAAGGCTCATCCCGATGTTGCCCAGATACTTTTGCAAATTCTTGAGGATGGCCGGTTGACCGACAGCCTGGGCCGGAAAGTTGATTTTCGAAATACCATCCTGATCATGACCTCCAATGTAGGTGCCGAAATTTTACAGCGTAACACATCGCTTGGATTTTCGGTGGGCGATGCGGAGCAGGACTTTGAAAAGATCAAGGGCAAGATCATGGATGAGGCAAAAAAGATTTTTAAGCCAGAGTTCCTCAATCGTTTGACCGAGATTGTTATCTTCCGCCAGTTGCTCAAAGAACACATGGGTTCAATTGTTGAGCTGGAACTGCAAAAAGTTTATGATCGTTTGAAAGAACGAAAATTAAAACTGGAAGTTTCGGAGGAAGCCAAAAACTTTTTGATCGATCATGGATATGACATCAAGCTTGGTGCCCGTCCCCTTAGAAGAGCGGTCGAAAGATATGTGGAGGATAATTTGGCCGAGGCTCTACTCTCTGGCGAATTGCGCAAATCGGTACCGATAAATGTAGTTTTGCATGAGGATGAGGAGATTGGTCTGCGCTTTGAGCAACCGAAAAAGGGAAAGAAAAAAGTGAGTGTTTCTTCCCCCGAGGAAGAAGAAGCTACGGAGTCTTAATCCGCACCTTCCTTTTTCTCTTTGCCATTTTCCTAATCGGCTCGCTTCTTAAGCACGGATATATATAATATTTCCTTTTTATACCCCAATTATGGAACGAACATTGATCCTACTCAAACCCGACTGCCTGGAAAAACAAGTGGCGGGAAAAGTTATTTCACGCTTTGAAGAAAAGAATTACGCCATCGTTGCCACTCGGATGATCCAGTTGGATGATGGCTTGCTTCGCGAACATTACGCCCATGTGGCCCATTTGCCTTTTTTTCCTGAAATTGCTGCTTTCATGAGTTCCCGTCCGGTACTGGCAATGATCCTGGAGGGCGAGAATGTGGTACAGGGAGTACGCGACCTCCTCGGGCCGACCGACTCGACCACCGCTCCCGAAGGGACTATTCGTGGCGATTTGGGAACCGACCGTATGCGCAATGTTGTGCATGCATCGGACAGTCCGGAAAATGCTCAAATTGAAATCGAGCGCTTTTTTGCGGACCAACTCGTTTCTGCATAAGTCAGGCTTTCGCCTTGCGGGCAGGGTAACCCCGCGGGAACTTTAGTTCTTAAACAACAGGCAGACTGCGTGGGTGGCAATGCCTTCCTCGCGTCCGAGAGAACCGATTTGCTCATGCGTGGTTGCCTTTAATCCGATACAATCTTCGGGTATATGAAGCAGGCTTGATAGATTTGTCCGGATGGCAGGTAAATAACTTCCCAGTTTTGGACGCTGGGCGATAATGGTAAGATCGATATTACCAATGGTGTATCCCCTGTCTTTGGCCATTTCCACCACTGCCGTAAGGATGATAGAGGAGTCGAGGTTGAGGTTGGAGGGATCATGATCGGGAAAATGATGTCCGATGTCAGGCAAAGCCAGGGCACCGAGGATTGAATCGGCGAGTGCATGGATTAAACAGTCTGCGTCGGAATGGCCCAAAAGTCCTAAATGGTGAGGGATTTCGACCCCGCCCAATATCAATTTCCTGCCTTCCACCAATCGGTGGAGGTCAAAGCCATGACCGGTGCGAATATTTGGTGTGTTCATGAATGAATGAGAAATTCGGCGTAAGAAAAATCATCCGGAGTGGTGATTTTGGGGTTAGGATAGTCTGGTTCGAGCATGCCAACGGGATGCCCCAGACATTCAACCGCTGCCATATCATCTGTGAGTACAATCCCATCCTTCCTCGCCCGTTCCAGGCCCTCCCTTACCCATGCGATGGGTGCCCCCTGGGGGGTCTCCATAAGCCAGAGATTGGTACGGTCAAGGGTACGGGTGGTGGTGGGCAGAAGCGGTTCATTGATGGGCTCGACCCGTAATCTTATGGTATCCTTTAAGGGTCTGGCCACACAGACTGCCCGGTCCTGGATAATCTCGGTTACCGCCTGAGCTATGGTTTTTGCCTGGATGAAGGGCCGGGCACAATCATGTACCAAAATATGGGTAATTTCGTTGGGGAATGCATGTATACCCGCCCAGACCGAGTCCTGCCTTTCCGCTCCTCCCTGAACCCAGAGAATGTCTGTGCTTTTCCGGTGGGGGTAGGCAGAGATGGCAGGGCTTAGAAACTCCTTAAGCCTCACTAACTGGGATTCGTCTTTGTAGACAATTACCAGGCATCGGACAGTATCGACCTGGAGGAAAGACTGGCAGGAAAGAATAAAGGCGTTTGAATTGCCTATTGGGTGTAAGAGCTTATCGGCCACCTCGCCGTGCATCCGGGAACCACTCCCTGCGGCTAAAAGAATTGCACCAACCATGGTCAAAACGGTTTTAACCGGAAAGCTCGCCGAGAATCGATTCCAGGGCCATTCTCGGATTGGGAGCTGCTAGAATGGGGCGGCCGATCACCAAATAATTGGCCCCAGCTTGTTTTGCCTGAGCCGGAGTCATAATCCGTTTTTGGTCATCAGAACTTGCATTTGCCGGGCGAATACCCGGAGTAACCAGTGCAGTGGATTGGGGGAGTGCCTGCCGAAGTTTTGGGAGTTCGAGGGGAGAACAAACAATTCCCCCAATTCCCTGATCAACCGCCAGGGAGGCAAGACGCAGGACCTGGTCCTCCACTGGATCATTGATTCCAATGGCTTCCAGTCCCGCCTGATTGGTGGATGTGAGCACGGTCACGCCAAGCAGGGTGACATCTGGCATGGCTTCTTTGGCAAATTTTGAGCATCGGGAAAGAGCTTCCGGTCCGGCGCATGCATGCAGGGTGATCATGCCCACGGGTAGACCGGCAAGGCTTTCCAGTGCTTTGGCCATGGTGTTTGGAATGTCGTGCAGTTTTAAGTCTAAAAATACCCTTTTGCCCGCATCTGCCAATTCGTGAACTAAGGAAGGACCGTCCCGAAGAAAACTCTGAAGTCCCACCTTTACCCATTTCAAACTTTCACCAGTTGCTTGGAGTACTTGATTGATTTGTTCCCGATCTTCAAGATCGAGAGCCAGGATAATTTCGGGAGATGAATTGCTCATTTTCACTTCTATCATGTGCGGGTAGATTTTTGAGCCAATCCAATTCTTTGTCGCACCCCGTTCTTTAAGGAGTATTCTGTTTGCTTATTCAATGATTGAACGAATTACAGAAAGATCTGCCGATTTCATCAAGGTTTTTGCTCCAGCCAAAATTAATCTTTTCCTGGCAGTAACCGGTAAGCGTGCTGATCAATATCATGAACTGGTCACCGTATTGGGCAAACTTTCGATCGGGGATACCCTGGAAATTCGCAGGGATTCGTCCAGCAAAGGAATAAAGTTAACTTGTCCGGGATATCCGGAACTGGAAAACGGGAATAATTTAGTTTTTCAAGCGGTGGAAAAGTGGTTGAGCAGGACCGGGGAAAATTGGGGAGTGCAAATTTCATTGCACAAAGAAATTCCACCTATGTCCGGATTGGGTGGGGGGAGCTCAGATGCAGTTTCTGCATTGATTGCGGTAAATGAGCTTGGAAGGAACAAGCTTTCCAACGCAGAACTGAGCAGTTTGTCTGCTGAAATTGGGTCTGATTGTCCGAGTTTTTTTACTAACGGTCTATGTATTGCAGAGGGCAGGGGAGAGATGGTAAGGCAACTTGGCCTTCAAGCTGCCCAGAAATTGATCGGTAAAAAAGTTTTACTTTTTCGTCCGAATATCGGCCTGTCCACCGCCGAAATCTATTCCCGGCTTTCCGAAAACCAAAAGTATTCATCCATGGAGTGGGCAACCGATCAGGTAGACCGATGGGAAAATGACCAGTTATCCACCGGGGATTTTTTACACAATGATCTGGAGGGTGCTGTTTTTGACAAACACAGGTATTTTCCTGCCCTGTTTGAGCAGATACAATCTGTTTATGCCCTAACACCCAGGCTTTCAGGCAGTGGAAGTGCCTGCTTTGTTTTACTCCCTGAGGATTTTGACCGACTCACCCAATTAAAGGAGGCAATTTTCGAAGCATGGGGCGATGATTCCTGGGTGAAATACGCTGAAATTATTAACTAAACCATCCTCAGGGGTGGTAAAAAATTTGTTTCCCCTAATCGCGAATTTAGGGCAGAATAAAAGGTTGGTCAAAATTTTCACCGATGATTCAGGATGTAAAAGATAAATCTGAGCTCATGCTTTTTGGGATTCCCGCGTCTCCCGGGATTGCCCATGGGCCGGTCTTTCGCTTCCTTCATGATGAGGTGAAAGTCGCCACCTATGAAGTGAGCGAGTCAGACCAGGAGGAGGAAATTAAGAGATTTTTGGAAGCCTTGGAAATGACCAAGTCTGAGATTCGGGAAATCCGTGAGGATGTCGCGAAAAACCTCGGAGAAAAAGAGGCAGGAATCTTTGATGCTCATATGCTGGTACTGGAAGACCGTGCCTTAATTGATGATGTAACAAAAGAGATTAAGGAGTCCGGAGAGAATGTGGAAAAGTGTGTTCACCGGGTCACCCAGAAATACCTGGACTTCTTCGATCAACTGGAAGACAAATATTTGCGGGAACGTGCGGTGGATCTACGGGACATATCCAGAAGATTGCAACGCTGCCTTTCGGGAACCACCGCTTCGGGAACTGCGTTTCTGGACGAGCCCAAAATCATGGTTTCGGAAGACCTTACCCCTTCTGACACCGCAGCTCTCGATCGGTCAAAAATTTTGGGTATTGCCACGGATTTGGGCGGGCAGACCAGTCATGCAGTCATTATGGCCCGGGCAAGCGGGGTACCCGCGGTGGTGGGCTTGCGCAGCCTGACTGAGAAACTCAGCCAGGGGGATGAACTATTAATTGATGGGTTTGAGGGGGTTGCGATCATCAATCCAAGTGAGAGCACTCTGTTTCGTTATGGAAAAGTCGATGTTCAAAGGCGCAAACTCCTTAATCTTATCGATGAGGAATCAAACCTCCCTGCCCAAACCGCGGATGGAAAGTCGCTCCATATTTGGGCAAATGCAGATACCCCAGAGGAAGTGCAAAAGGCCATTAACGCTGGTTGCCTTGGGGTGGGTCTTTACCGGACAGAATCTTTGTTTTTAAGGACTAACTCCCTGCCGTCCGAAGACGAGCAGTATGAGGAATATGTACGCATGGTTGCATCTTCTGGGGGCAAACCGATCACCATTCGTACCCTCGATCTGGGAGGTGACAAACTTCTGGACGGATGGAACCAGGAACGAGAAGCCAATCCTTTTATGGGATTCCGTGCGATCCGGTATTGCTTGAGTAACCCAAAAGTTTTCCTCGATCAATTACGGGCAATTCTCCGGGCAAGTGCCAAGGGGGATGTCCGTATAATGCTGCCAATGATCTCCGGGATTGGTGAGGTTGTGCGGGCCAAAGAATTGATACAGCAGGCAAAGGAGGAATTAAAAATAAGGGGGGAAGAATTCGACCCAGATATTAAGGTCGGATGTATGATCGAAACTCCTGCCGCCGTATCAATTTGTGATTTACTCGCCGAGGAGTCAGACTTTTTCAGTATCGGTACGAATGATTTGGTACAGTACCTTTTGGCGGTTGACCGGGTAAACAATGAGATCGCATTTCTCTATGAGCCCCATCATCCGGCAGTGATTCGTTCCCTCAAGCATGTGGCCCAAGTTGCCAGTGAGAATAAACTACCCGTGACAGTCTGCGGGGAAATTGCTGGAGATCCTCATTTCCTTCCCCTGCTGATTGGTTTGGGGTTTGATTCGTTTAGTGCTTCCGCCTCTATGGTTTCGGAAATGAAATTTTTTGCCCGGCGGTTTTCCAGTGAAGATGTTGAAAAGATCACCATGGACGCAGAAAAAAAGTACCGCCCGTCAGAAGTTAAGGAGTTGATTAAAAACTTTTATGAAGCCCGGGTTTCCGAGGTTTCAAGAACGAAAAGCTAAGGAGAAACAGGGTCTTTATTCGTCCTGAAATTTTGAGGCAAACAGTTCGGTCATCTGTTTTTCAAAATCTGGAGCATCCGCTGGGGAACATTCAAACATAAGTTCAGACCCACGGGCAGCCGCCAGCATCATAATGCCCATAATGCTCTTGGCATTGACTCGTTCCCCGTCTCTTTTGGTTACCCAAACTTCGCCTGAGAACTGGGATGAGATACGCACAATCATGGCTGCGGGCCGTGCATGAACGCCCATTTTATTACTCACTTCCAGAGTAAAAGAATGAACATTTCCTGAAGATTGATCAGTCACAAAGATGATTTAGATCGTTCAAGAGAGAAAAGACAAAGAAAAAGTTTTGGCTCCCCATAAGACACCGGCAGATGCGGTGGCGGCAAGGAGATCATCCACCATCACCCCGAGCCCACGGGGAAGCTTCTGGGCTGATCGAATGATCCAGGGTTTTGAAATGTCAAAAAAACGAAACAGCATAAAACCCGCCACGATCCAAACAAATGTCTCCTGGGTGATGGGCTTTTCAAATAAGCTCGAAAGGGGTAAGAAAACCAATGGAATGACGGTGAACTCGTCCCAGATTACTTCGCCCGGATCGTCCCGATCAAGCAGGATTTCTGCCCGTGAGCACAGGGGTATACCAATCAGAAACAAGGGAACAAAAGAAAGGGCGATGACTTGGACGGACCAGCCGAACCCGAGGGTAAAAAGAGTGAAAAGCAAGGTCCCGAAAAGTGACCCCATCGTTCCGGGTGCAGGAAGCTTTGTCCCAATCGGGCCGAGAGTGGCAAAAAAAAGCACCGTTTTGTTCATCCTAAACCTTCAGGAATTACTGGCTGTGAACACATTCCAATATTTTACAAGGTAGGTTACCCCAGAATAGACCGTCAGTAAGCAGGCAAGAATAAGGGTAAGGTCTGCGGCCTGACCCAAAATACCGGCCCATTGGATCCAGTCATTGCAAAGGGTAACTCCGGAAAGGTCATGGACGATGGAACCCTGGGCAAGGTATAAACTGATTGAGGTGATTTGCATAACCGTTTTTACCTTTCCCGCCTTTTCGGCAGCAAGGGTTTTGCCCTGAGCTGCAGCAACCAAACGGAGTCCGGTAATAAGGAATTCGCGGGAGAGAATTAACAGGATGGGAAATAAAGCCCACAGTCCAACAATCCCCAGGGCGAGCAGACTGACAAAAGTGCCCATGGTAAATATTTTGTCCACCAATGCATCCATGAATTTCCCAAAATCGGAGACCTGTCCAAGCCTGCGGGCTAGCCAACCGTCCAGCCAGTCGGTCAATGCCCCAAAAAGAAAAACAACCAAGGCAGCGGTAGATGCCCAGGGGATGGGCTTTCCTTCCCATGGGTGAAGTAAGGCAACCACGATTACCATCAATGGTATTCTCGATAAGGTAAGAAGATTCGGCAGGTTCATTCGTGAGATGCTGTTTAGAACTTTAGCCCGTTGTTTGCAACCACAACCAAAATACTCGTTGGTTATGGACTTATCCGCAGAGAATAGATAAAAGGAAAGGAATGGCTATCGCTTTGTACCCTGGCACATTTGATCCTGTTACTTACGGGCATTTGGATGTTTTGACCCGTGCTTCTCGGTTGTTCGATCGGGTAATTATTGCGGTTGCATCTGGAAACTCTGCCAAGAGTACTCTGTTTACGCCCGAGGAAAGACTACAAATGGTGCTGGAAAACCTGGAGGCCTTTGACAATGTTACGGTTGAATTGTTTGACGGTTTACTAGTTGAGCATGCCAGAGAAAAAGGGGCAACCGTGCTGGTGCGTGGATTACGGGTGGTTTCTGATTTTGAGTACGAGTTTCAGATGGCCCAGATGAACCGTCACCTGGATGCCAGTTTGGAAACCATCTTTCTTATGCCCAGCCAGAAGTATTTCTTTACCAGTTCTCAATTAATCAAACAGGTGCACCGCTACGGTGGGCAGGAAACCGGACTGGTTCCTGAAAATGTCCGGTTGGCCCTCAAGGAGAGATCAGGGAATACAGGTGAATAAATCTAAGCGCTCGGTGTTTGGGATTGTGTTCCTGACCATCTTTTTGGACATGGTCGGATTTTCGATCATCTTTCCATTGTTCCCCGCAATGCTCGACCATTATCTATTTCTCGAGGAAAGTATGGGTGGCGGGATACTTTCCAGTTTTGTTCTGTGGGTAAGAGAATTTGGCCACGAGAATTTGTCAGGAAATCCAAGCTTCCGCCTGGAAACTGTGATTTTTGGAGGGATTCTTGGTTCTTTGTATGCAGTGCTGCAATTTTTCTTCGCTCCGATCTGGGGAGGACTATCGGACCGGTTTGGTCGGAAACCAATCCTTTTATTTACTTTGGCGGGCACGGCAGTTGGTTACTTCTTATGGATTATGGCGGGCGATTTCTGGCTGCTATTACTTTCCCGGATTGTCGGTGGAATGGCCGGGGGGAATATTTCGGTAGCCACTGCAGCCATTGCCGATGTCACATCCCGCGAGAAGCGCTCCAAAGGGATGGCCTTTGTCGGAATTGCCTTTGGGTTGGGCTTTGTGCTTGGGCCCGCCCTTGGGGGAATTGCTTCGCAATGGGACTGGTCCGGTTCCGAGCTTGTTTTCTTTGGCATGCATCCTTTCTCGGCCGCGGCCACGATCAGCTTTGGATTAGCCCTGGTGAATTTGCTCTGGTTGGCTTTGGGATTTACCGAAACTTTACCCAGCGAAAAAAGAAGTCCCTCAAACTCCTTTCTTCCAGCGGTTTGCAAAATGGGAGAGGTTACCAGTCCTGACGCCCGCCGCACCTGCCTGACTTACCTGCTTTACATGGTGTCTTTCTCGGGAATGGAATTTACCCTCACCTTTCTCGCGGTGGAGAGGTTTTCTTTCTCCCCCAAGGAATTGGGAGAAATGTTTCTGCTCATTGGGGGAACCCTTATTCTGGTACAGGGCTTTGTGGTGAGACGATTTGTGGGCCGCATGGGGGAACGCAACATGGCTCACCTTGGTATATTCATCGGGGTGTTTGCCTTTCTGGCAATCGCGTTTGCCCAATCTTTCGATTGGTTTTATCCCGGGTTATTTCTTATGTCCTCCGGTGTCGCACTGATAAGCCCGACCCTGACAGCCCTCACTTCACTCAGTTCCAAAGAGTCGGAGCAGGGTATCAACTTGGGGATTTTCCGCTCCTGTGGATCGATTGCGCGATCAATTGGTCCGCTGTCTGCCGGGCTCATTTATTTCACATTCGGATCGTCTGTTGCCTACTTGGTCGGTGCAATTTGGCTTATTTTTCCTGCCCTCGTTTTGTTTACCGTTAAACAGTCTGCAGGAAGTAAGAGCCTGGTATCTGCCCACTAGGCTTCTTTTCGCTCGCCATTTTTTGCACATTTTCTAATAATGAAAAGTTCAAAATTTTGAAACTGAACTTACAAACTAGCCTGAATGAATACTGAAGTTATCGATCGTTTGGTCGAAAAAGATCCATCCCTTGAATCCTCACGCCCAGTTTTAGAAGCCATGAATCCAGGGACCTACTGCATTCATCGCAGTTGGGGATTTGGGGTTATCTCTGGATTTGATGACGATCGCGGCATGATTCTTATCAATTTTGAGGAAGATGAACGGACCAGCCATGCAATGGACCCGGTGTTTTGTATCGATAAATTAGAGCTTCTTCCTGATGGGCATATTCTTACCCAACATCGCACAAACACTGCTGAAATAGAGGCAATTGCCAAGAAAGAACCAGCCGAGTTGGTCATTAAAATTTTGGAACAGGGAAATGACGGGTGTATGAATGCACGCGACATCGAAAGAATTCTCGTTTACATGTTTGGGGCTGCCAAGGCGAAGCGTTGGTGGACGGCTACCAAAAAAGTCCTGATCAAGGATCCCAGGATTGCGGTGCCCAATAAAAAGAACGAACCTTATGTGCTCAGGGATGAACCTGTAAAACCAGAACAGGAAATCTTACAGGACTTTTTTGAGGAAAAACGGTCCTACGAAAAAATCGTTCTTGCGGAAAAGCTTTTTGATCTGGCTGCAGAGAAAGAAGATCTGCAGGCCGACCTTCCCCAGGTTTTACACGACCTTACCATTGCCATAATGGAGGCCAAAAACCTCAGCCAGGCAGACCGCCTGTATGGCATCTGGGTGCGCAACAACCTCGCCCGTGATGTCGAAGAAGATGTGGAGAAACTGGAACCCACATCTGCTTCCATCTTGCAGGAGTGTGAAGAAGATTTGCCAGCCCTTGCCGATTTGATGCCGGCAAAATTCCACTCCCGTTTCCTCGATCTTGTAGCCCGCACCTATCCGGACAATTGGAAAAAGACCGTGCTTAACTTGCTGCAAAACACCACGGTCAAATTTTCCGGGGAATGTGCCCATTTTCTAATCGACCGCGAGGAATCAAAACTCTTAATTTCTTCCCTCAATACCTGGTTGGATGAACAGAGCCTCAGAGCCCCTGTTCTTTTATGGATGTTAAAATTCCGAAACCTTTCAAAATTTCAGGGCCTTATTGGGGACATGATCAATCCCCGCTTACTCACCGCAGTTTTTTCTGCGATTGATTATGAATCCTTAAAAAATGTAACCAGCAAACGAATCCCACTGGCTGAAGTACTGTCTGATGACCGTGATTTGCTTGCGGACATTCTTGGAAAGGGAAGTGAGGAGAATGCACAGGACCTTGCCCAGGCACTCCTGCTTAATCCTGGTTTTGAGGATCTTACCAAGCGTTCATTGCTTGCCAGATTTATTAAGAAATTTCCTAAGATCCAATCGTTACTCGATGGTGAGCAAAGCTCGGATTCCTCTTCCTCTTCCAGTGTTTCCATGGATGACACCCTGATCGTTTCCAAAGAGAGTTACGACCGCAAGCTCGCAGACCTGGACAAAATCACCAAGGAAAAGATTCCCGAGAATTCTCTGGCCATTGAGAAAGCCAGGGAGCTGGGAGATCTTAAGGAAAATGCAGAATATCATATGGCCAAAGATGACCAGAAAGTCTTGCTCGCCCGTCAGGCTGAGTTGCAGACCGATCTGATGCGCGCCAAGGCTACTGATTTTACTGAAGCTCCCACCGATTCCATCGGGATTGGTTCCATTGTTGACCTTAAGGATCTTGGGACTGGAAATAAATTTAAGTACACCATTCTTGGTGCCTGGGATAGTGATCCTGAAAATAATATTCTTTCCTACCTAACCCCCATGGGGCAGAGCATTCTTGGAAAGAAAGTGGGCGATCAGGTAGAGATTGATATTCAGGGCAATGAACAGTCCCTGATGATTGAAGGATTGAGCCGCTGGGTGGACCAGAAGTAATCCTGCCTAGTCCCAGTCGGTTGGGGGAGAGTTCATACTTTACCTTTGGCTGGATATGATCAGTACTCCCCAAGTTATTTTCAATAATGGGATTGCCATGGTTCGGATATCTCAGGAATTTGATGATTCCTAATCGATGAAAATTACCGAGATTCTGCAGGTCTTATCCGATCCCACCAGGCTACGGATGCTGCGCCTGCTTGGGCATGAGGAGTTATCGGTTGCTGAATTGCAGGAGATTTTGGAGATGGGACAGTCCCGTATCTCATCGCACCTTGGATTATTGCGAAGAAATAAGCTCGTTTCTGACCGGAAAGATGGCAAACGTACCTATTATGCTTTGCAGATTGATCCATCTCCAAAGTATGAGTTTGTCCGGTTGGCCATTAATGAGGAATCCGATGAGGAATTTTGGGAAAGTGATCAATCTGCCCTTTCCCGGATCGTGGACCGTAGAAGAAGGGAGTCGGAGCGTTACTTTGACGAGGTGGCGGAACGGTTGGGGAAAAACTATGTGCCTGGCAGAACTTGGGAAGCAATTGGACATTTTCTTTTTCGTCTCGTTCCATCCATAACTATTGTGGATCTTGGTGCGGGGGAGGGTATGATTTCCCAACTACTTGCCGAGCGGGCAAAGAAAGTAATCTGTGTGGACAGCTCCAAGAGCATGGTCCGTCTGGGCACCGACTTGGCCAAACGAAAGGGGCTTTCAAACCTGAAATACATTGTGGGAGATTTGGAAAAAGTCCCGCTAGCCGAAGAAAGTGTGGACTTGGCACTTTTGAGCCAATCCTTGCACCATGCCCAGCGTCCAGAAATTGCTTTATCGGAAGCATTCCGTGTCCTTAAACCAGGCGGGCAATTAATGATCATTGATTTAAAAAAGCACCAGTTTGAAAAAGCCCGCGAGCTTTATGGGGACCATTGGCTGGGCTTTGGTCAAAACGAGCTTTACCGGATGATAGGAGATGCAGGTTTTCGTGCCGCCAAGGTGGAAGTGGTGGCAAAGGAAAAGAAGAAACCATTTTTTGAAACTTTGCTCGCCACCGCTGAGAAAGCCAAGTGAGGCAGGGTTTCAGGCGTGTTTTAATCTACAGGGCTATTGAGTCCATCCAGTAAACTTTTTACTTCCGACAGATCGGTCCGGGGATGTTCGCAACTGTAATCCCGGCAGAGAAATAAAGTGGGTTCTTGCACGGTGGAGAATGCGGAAAGGTAGGGGGCGAATTTCATCAACTGGGCATTTTCCACGGAACCCGGTAAATGAATCAAAGTTTTGAAGGGTAGAAACCGTTCTTTTACCTCCTGTAAGAGAGAGGATGTGTGAGGGTCATTTAAATTTCCGGAGATGACAATTTCGTAGGGCGGATGGAGGATAAATGCAAGGGCATGGAGAAGATTCTCTGCGCCGGATGGATTGGATTCTAAAAATCCGGAAAATGCAGAAAAGCAGAGATTGAGACATTCAAGGTACTGTTCATCCCCTGAAATTTTCCAAATCCTCGCAAGGTTCATTGCCATGATTGAATTTCCCGAAGGGATTGCCCCGTCATATATTTCTTTGGGCCGGGTAAGCAGTTTTTCGCCATCTTTGGCGGTAAGAAAGAACCCTCCGGTTTCGCCATCTTCAAAAAGATCGCGGGCAAGATCGATAAGTTGCTTTGCCCGCTCAAGGTATTTCACTTCGTGGCAGGCTTCAAAGAGATCGAGCAGACCCTGGGTAAGGAAAGCATAGTCATCGAGGTGGGCAGGAAGTCCCGCTTTTCCGAGCCGCCAGCGTTTTAATAAAGTGCCATCCGGCTGGCTAAGTTCGCGGAGGCAGAAATCCGCGGCTTTCTTTGCACGGTCAATATATTTTGGCTGATGAAGGACCTGGCCTGCCCGGGCAAATGCAGAAATCATTAATCCGTTCCAGTCCGTCAAAACCTTGTCGTCAAGTTGAGGATGTGTGCGTTTATTTCTCTCGAGAAAAAGTTGGGTACGAATCTTTTCCAGTCTTTCTGATAGAAGATTGGCGTCCATACCCTTGGTGCCCGCATACTCGGAAATGGATTGGGAAAGGTGGGGGATGTTTGACCCCGTTTTTTGGCGTGTTGCCTCATCCAAATAATTCCCCGTAGTTTCACACTTATGAATTTGAATAAAGAGCTCGGCATCATCCTGCCCTAAAACGGAGGTGAGCTCCTCAGTCGTCCAGAGATAAAACTTTCCTTCCTCGCCTTCACTGTCGGCATCTTCGGCCGAATAAAATCCACCATTTGGTGAGGATAGTTCCCGCTCCACATATGCCAGGGTGTTTTCACAGGCTTGCTTAAAAAAAGAGTCTCCGGAAACCTGGTAGGCTTCCAGGCAAGCGACTGAAAAGAGGGCCTGGTCGTAGAGCATCTTTTCAAAATGGGGAACGAGCCATTCGGCATCGGTGGAATAGCGGTGAATGCCCCATCCAACCTGATCATAAGTTCCACTCAGACGAATCTGCCGGAGAGTGTGTGTGACCATGCTGCGTGCATTCTCATTACCGGTTCTGTGGTAATAGCGTAACAAAAAGGACAGGGCATGAGGGGTGGGGAATTTGGGCTCATTCCCAAAGCCTCCATGGACAGGGTCATAACTGGTGGATAGGGAATCAAAACACCGGTCCAGGTGACTGGCATTTAGGTCCCCCCCTGACTGGCTTGTCTGGGCTTTGGTTAAATTGTGGGTAATGGCCCGGCCTATCTCATGGACTTTTTCCCGTTCTTCCTTCCAGACGCGGGCAAAGTGGGGGAGCAGTTCGAGCATGGAATTTTTCGGGAAATAAGTTCCCGCGAAGAATGGGATTTTTTGTGGGGACATGATCACCGTCATGGGCCAGCCTCCACGACCGGTCATCATCTGGGTGACCGACATGTACACATGATCGAGGTCAGGCCGTTCCTCACGGTCCACTTTGATGCAGATATAATCCCTGTTCAGTAACTGGGCAACTTCATGATCTTCGAAGGATTCTTTTTCCATCACATGGCACCAGTGACAGGTGGTATATCCAATAGACAGAAAGATAGGTTTGTCCTCGGATACCGCAAGGCTGAGTGCCTCTTCGCCCCATGACCTCCAGTCAATTGGGTTGCGGGCGTGTTGCAGCAGATAGGGGCTGCTCTCAAAAATTAAACGGTTGAATTCATTGCCACCATCCGGGGGTAGGCGGGCAATTTCCTCCTGGTTAGGCAATTTGGCTTCCATTACATAAGGTGCAGGTTCCGCGAGGCCGGCACTGGTTGTGGGTACATCAGAGCAGGAGAAAAACAAACCAGGGAATAGGCCCCAAAGCAAAAAGGCATGGAGCAGGCACGGATAAGGAATGCGACGGTCAGCAGATTTTTCAGGCAACGGATATGAGTTGCTTAAGGGATTGCACCCGTTCATCGATGACGGATTTCCCTGCCGATTCCAAACGCTCACACCCAAATGCCTCCACCGTCAGGCTGGCGGTGCATGTAGCATAGAGCATGGCTTCCTTGATCGCAGAAAAGTCCGAACGCTGGCGGGATGCAAGACGACCGATCAGGGCACCCGCGAAGGAATCTCCGGCACCGGTAGGGTCATGAAGTTGGGTAACAGGGAAGGCAGGAAGGGCAAACAGGCCATCTTCGTGAAAGAGGACTGCTCCATGTTCTCCCTTTTTTATGATCACACACTGCGGGCCCATTTCGCGGAGTTTATTTCCGGCAAGAATTACATTGGATTCCCCGGTAATTTCTTCTGCCTCCGAATCGTTAATCACAAAAAGGCTGACTTTTTTGATGAGGGAGAGCAGAGCCTCGCGCTCGGTCTCAATCCAAAGGTCAATGGTGTCTGCAAGCACGAAGGAAGTGCCGGATAATTGATCAAGCACATGCATTTGCAGGGCCGGATGGATGTTGCCTAAGAGCACAAACTCAGAATCCATGTAGGATTGTGGAAGATCGGGTCGGAACTTTTCAAAAACATTGAGCCGGATATCGAGGGTGTCCCGACGGTTAAAGTTTTCATGATATTTCCCTTTCCAAAAGAAAGTGGGCCCGGAATCGTCGCGTTGCACGCCTTCCAAATCGATACCCCTTGCCCGGAGACGATCGAGGTCAGACTCGCCAAAATCATTCCCCACCACTCCAACCATGCGCACCTGGGTGAAATAACTGGCTGCAAATGAGCAGTAGGATGCGGCACCACCGAGAATTCTTTCTTTCTCTGCTTGTGGGGTAATGACATTATCAAAGGCGACCGAACCAACCACCAGCAGGGGGGAGGACTCGGTAGAATCGGATGCAATTAAATCAGGCATATTATTTATGGATATCTGGGGGAAAGGGTTGAGGCAAGAGGCAAGCCACAGGCCAACATCATCTAGGAGGGCATTTTTACTTCAATGATCGGAAAGCTGCTTGCCAATACAACCTGGTCGTCAATTTCGATAAGAATGGAATAATTTCCAGGTGCATCAAATTTCAAACGGTGAATATCGTTGATTAAATTGATACGGTGTTGCGGGCCGGGAGATTCAAATCCCCGGTTGATAATGGTTCTTGGCTCTTCTTCTGCCATGGGCAACCCGATGGTCATTTTTAACTGGTGTTTGCCAATGGTTAGATCGGAAAAGGATAGAAACCAGACCATTCGAGGGTGGATAACGGGGAAATCCTTGGCCCGCAGGCTCGAAAAAATTCCCAGCAGCGTGTGTTTTCCGGTTGCTGGATCAACATAGACACTGTCACAGGTGATCCATGCGAGAACTTGTGGTTTGGTGGACATGAAACTGGGAAGGTGTATTAGTTGTTGGTTGCAGCCAATCCGCTCCGAAGCAGAAGGGCATTGGTGTCTGGCGGGCGGCCCATGAAGTCGTGAAACAATTCATCTGCCGGGCGGGAATTCCCCGTGCTTAGTATACTTTGCCTGAAATCACGGCCGGTGCGTGGGTTCATAATTCCCTCTTTTTGAAAACGGGTAAAGGCATCCGCATCCAAAACCTCGGCCCACTTGTAGGAGTAATAGGCGGTGGCATAGCCCATCGGGTTGCCAAACAGGTGGCTAAACCGCATCACTATGGTACGGGGAGTGGTTTTGCGTTTTGGGAAATAATCGGACAACCTATCCTGCAGGGATGCTTCCAGGTCTTCCGGAAGATTGGAGGCAAGACTTCGGTGCATGACCAGATCAAGCTTCGAAAAAGCAAGTTGTCTCATCATTGCATTTCCGGCCATGAAGTTCTTTGCTTTGATCATTTTGGCAAAGAGATCCTCCGGGATGGGTTCATTGGATTCATGGTGCCTGGCGAAGAGGTCCAGGCTTTCTCGTTCCCAGCACCAGTTTTCCATAATTTGAGAGGGAAGTTCCACAAAATCCCAGGCTACATTTACCCCATTGAGACTGCGGTGGGCTACCTCTCCGCAGAGGTGGTGCAAAAGGTGTCCAAATTCATGGAAGATCGTTTCCACTTCATAGTGGGTAAGGAGTGCGGGCTTGGACGGGGTGGGGGCGGTCAGGTTCCCACATATCAAGCCCAGGTGAGGGGTGCGGATACCCTCTTTTTGAGGCTCCCCGGTTTTGAGGAAATTCATCCATGCACCCGCCCGTTTGCTGGGCCGTGGGTGCCAGTCTGCATAGAATGAACCGAGCAATCTTTTATCTTCCGAATCGTACAGATCGTAAAACCTCACATCGCTGTGCCACACTTCAACCGGCGTATCATCTGCCCCCGTTTGATTACAGGCTTTGCCCTCAAACAGGGTGGAACGCTCAATTATTTTCAGCCCAAACACCTTGGTCACCAGGGTGAACATTCCCTCAAGCACGGATCGAATGGGGAAGTAGGGACGAAGGTCTTCCTCATCAATGTCGTAGCGTTCTTTTTTCAGCTTTTCCGACCAGTAGCCCACTTCCCAGGGTTCCAACAGGTCGGGAGGGTTTCCCGTTTTTTCAGCTTTGTAAGCCTCCAGTTCCTTATTTTCCTGGTTGAAGAAAGGAAGGGTTTTTTGGTGAAGGTCGGACACGAAGTCATCTGCATTTTTGCCAGATTTTGCCATCCTGCGCGAGAGGGCGACTTCCGCAAAGTCTGGTTTGCCCAGCAATTCAGCTTTTTCTTGGCGAAGTCTCAAAATATCGCTCACAAGCTTGTGATTGTCGTAAGGGTCGAGGCATCCAAGCTCATTGCTGGCCGACCAGATTTCCTGGCGCAAACCATCATCATCCAGGTATTGAAGGGCAGGCACAAGGGAGGGTGCATGAAGGGTGAAAATCCAGGCATTCTTTCCTTTATCTTCACCAAGTTTTTCAATTGCCGTAAGCCGGGCAGTTTCCTTGGCGGTTTCGGGAAGTCCTGAAAGCTTGGATTCGTCCTCTACCACAAGCTGCCAATCATTGGTGGCATCCAGTACCTGTTCCGAGAATTGCTGAGTGGCCAGGGCGAGCTCAGAAGATAACTTTTCAAGCCTGTCTTTTTTGTCTTTGGGCAAATCTGCCCCCGCCTCACGAAAGTCCGCCAATGTTTCATCGAGTAACCTTTTGTCAATCGATGAAAGGGTTTGAGCTTCTTCAGATTGAGAGAAGGTAAGAACTGCCTGCCATAGTTTGGGGTCCAGCGGGATTTTTGCTCCAAACGCAGAAACTGCGGGGAGCATTTCATTGTGGGCACTCCTAAGTTCAGGGGAATTGCAGACCGAATCCAAATGAGCGACCAGACCCCATGCATGATCCAGGTCAAGGGTCGCTTGCTCAAGGGCTTTGATGGTGTTTTGGAAAGTTAATTGCCCGGCTTGGAGAGACCGGATATCCTCCAGGTTTTTTTCAGCCCGTTCCAGTGCGATGGTTATTTCCGGCTTGATCCGGTCGTTGGATAACTCGGACCAGACCGGGTGTTTGTCGCGTTCTAAAAAAGGATGTTCGGACATAATTGAATTCGGGTAAGCTTGAACGGTGTTAAATTGAACACTCTAAAGATGTGCAAAAACATAGCAATCCAAAGCAACCAAAGGCAGGCAGTGCGATCTGGTTTGCTTGAAGGTTGCAAAGAAATGGACTATTTTGTAGAACAAATCCAAGATCCATTCATAACTATGAAAGAACAAGTATTTACATTATCTGCCGCCCAAAGTCCTGCTGCCGATCGGGCAGCTTTTATCCGGCGTACCTATTCCCATCTCGCGGTGGCCTTACTCGCATTTATCGGGGTGGAGTATTACCTGGTCAATGCCCCCTTTGCCGCAAAGCTGGCCATGAGCATGACCAGTGGATTTAGTTGGTTGATCGTGTTGGGCTTGTTTATGGGGGTTGGGTATATGGCGGACAAATTAGCCCGTTCGGAAAACTCTGACCAAATGCAATACCTAGGACTGGGTCTTTTTGTGATTGCCGAAGCGATTGTCTTTTTACCGCTTTTGTTTGTGGCAACTATGTATGGCGGGGCTGGGCTTATTCCCACTGCTGGCCTGATGACCCTCTTACTGGTTGGCGGGATTACCGCCACGGTGTTTATCACTAAGAAAGATTTCTCCTTCATGAAAGGTATACTTTCAATCGGGGGATTTGTTGCCCTTGGATTTATTGTTTGCAGCATGATTTTCGGATTTTCGCTCGGTTTGGTCTTTGCCGCGGTCATGGTCCTGTTTGCCGCTGGATCTGTGCTCTACACCACTTCCAACATATTACATCATTATGCACCCAATCAGCATGTGGCTGCTTCGCTGGCATTATTTTCCTCGGTTGCCCTTCTCTTCTTTTACATCCTTCAGGTCTTAATGAGCCTGACCGGGGGAGGGGATGATTAATTTTT
>ERZ807291.2226-NODE-2226-length-29643-cov-11.493207_pt1 | contig 29643 bp, 30 predicted proteins | sample MGYA00521257_ERZ807291 | MGnify/ENA primary metagenome ERZ807291 (study PRJEB31413, sample SAMN03169783) | marine metagenome | biome: Marine; feature: Water; material: Subsurface seawater | place: North Sea | collected 2011-04-28 | depth 1 m m ...
AGTAATGAATCTTTATGCTTTCGGCAAGCGTTGACATTCGAGTGCGTTATAAAGAGACCGACAAAATGGGGCTAGTTTATCATGCGAATTATTTCACATGGTTCGAGATTGCCCGAATTGAGTTGTTGGATCAAATGGGGTGCCCATATGTGGAACTGGAAAAGAAAGATTATTTTTTACCTGTCCTTTCTTGCTCTGCAACTTTTCATTTACCAGCTTTTTTTGATGATCGCCTGAAAGTTAAGGTGGAAATCGATAAAGTTCCTCTAGTTCGAATTGAGGCTTCTTATAAAGTTTTAAGGGGTGGTGAGCTGATTAGTTCAGGTTTGACTCAGCACGCTTTTGTCTCGGGGAAAGGTAAGGTTGTTCGACCTCCAGAAGAATTTTTAGAGTTAGCGAAAATGAAATTCACTAAGTAAGTTTCTGATTTTTTTCTTCACAAAAATTAAGATAATGACGAACAACAATATCTGCAACTTGCTTAGTGCTTCTCATTTCGCTTGATATTATTTGATTCGCAAGAAGATATATCTTTTCCCTTTTTTTTAACAGAGAGTTAATCTCTGCCATTGGGTTCTCCGTTTGCAAGAGTGGGCGATTTGTATTTTCCTTTGTTCTTTCAAAAATTGTGTCTGGTTTTGCCCATAGAGCAAAGACAATTCCTTTGCTCTTGATGCGCTCTATCATACCTTCGGGTACTGGGAGTCCACCTCCACAAGATACCAAGCAACCTGAGTTGGGGTGCCCTGTTAAAATGAATTTTTTCTCGAGTTCCCGAAACTTTTCTTCCCCTTGCGATTCAAAAATTTGACTGATTGTGCATCCGTTTTGTCTTTCAATTTCTTGGTCAGAGTCGAGAAATTTTAAACCTAGTTTATCTGATGCAAATTTACCTACTGAACTTTTACCCGTCCCCATAAAGCCTATAAGGTAAAGATTTGGCTGGGTAGTAGGGGCGTTTTGAATCATGTGGTTAATATAAAATATTTATAATAGCTTGCGAATCAAAGAAAGAATAGAGATAATATCTGTATGAATAATGACTCAGTGGAAGTCACAGTTAAGGGAGTAATGCCAACATCTAACGGATGTGCAATCTTTTTGGGGAATGACGAAAAGACATTTGTTATTTATGTCGATCCCGCTATCGGGAATGCCATTAATATGACAATTAATGAAGTCAAAAAAGAGCGTCCATTAACGCATGATTTGATTGGTCTGATACTGAGGGGGTTAGAAACAAGTATCGAGCGGGTACTTATCAATGATGTAGACGAGGGAACGTTCTTTGCCCGAATTATTTTGCGAATGGAAAATGAACTTGGGAAAAAAATTATCGAATTGGATGCGCGTCCTAGTGATTCCATTGTTCTCGCATTGCAAATGAAGCAACCCATTCATGTGGCAAATAAAGTTCTCGAAAATGTCGAAGATATGTCAGAGATTCTTGAACGAATTCTTCGTAAGCAGGATTAGCGTTTGCTTCATTTTCTTTAAATATGGTTTCAGCTTTGAAATCATTTTATAAGATGTCACTTAATCGATTACCGAATTCACTTGTTGACGGTCAGTGGCCAACAGCACTTGCTCCTATGCAGGACGTGACAGGTCTGCCCTTTATGTCAGTTGTTGCGAAAAGAGGTGCTCCGGATTTTTTCTTTACCGAGTTTTTTCGCGTACATGCAAGCTCGAAAATTGATTCTGAAATTCTTTCTTCCATCACTGAAAACCCAACGGAGCGCCCGGTTTTCGCTCAACTGATTGGAGAAAATATTGAAGATTTAAGAAGGACGGTCAGGGAATTTAGTCAGTACCCAATTGCAGGTATAGATTTGAATCTAGGTTGCCCCGCACCACGAGTTTTTAAAAAAAATGTTGGAGGGGGGTTGCTACGTTCGCCACACGAAATTCGTGAGATTTTATCTATGCTTCGAAGCGAAGTGGATTCTTTATTAACTGTCAAAATGAGAATTGGTTTTGAGGATGATCGCTATTTTCATGAATTATTAGAGGCTATAAATAACTTTGAAATCGATCTCCTCAGCCTCCACGCTCGTACAGTCCTTGGTGGGTATCGTTCTGTACCTAGCTACGATCATGTCGCAGAAGCGGTTAAATCTTTAAGTTGCCCGGTTTTACTTAATGGAAATGTAACATCTTCTAACAGTGCTAATTATTTGAAGGAATTGACTGGTGCTCACGGCGTCATGATTGGAAGATCTGCCATTAGGAATCCTTGGATATTTAGGCAAATTCGAGAAGCTCAATTAAAAGTACCTGTTTTTAAACCAACCATGGCTGATGTTTATGAATACATTATCGATCTTTATCAATCATTGGAAAAACCGGGAATGGAGGAGAGAAAGAAGGTCGGTCGAATTAAAAAGTTTCTCAATTTTGTTGGTCTATCTGTGGACCGCGAAGGTGATTTTCTTCATCAAATGAGAAGATCCCAAACTCAAAAAGGTCTCTTTGATGTTTGTGATTCTCATTTGATTAAAAATGGGAATGCAGAATGTCTCTACAATCTTGAACCTTTCGAAGGGTTAGTCGCAAGGCCAAGCTCTGAAGCCCCCTTGAATTCGTGTCAGCTTGTTTGAGGTGAATCAAATGACTCTTGTTTTTTTGAAAAAGTTATGGGCTCCATTAACTGCTTCTGTTGGGAGTTACTTTTTCCTATTGCTCGCTCAACCCCCAATGAAATCTCCCGAGTGTGCCTACTTTTTTTTACTCCCGGCAATGACCTGGTTTTCCTATAAGCCGAAATTGCGAACTGTAATAATCGCTTTTTTTACAGCTGGTGTTCTTTACCACCTTTCTCTTGTCGGTTGGATGCGTCATATTTCCATAGGCGGTCTATTTTCAACCAGTATGATTCTGTCCATTTATTTTCTGCCTTGGTTTATTTTGGCAAGACTAATGACTCCATGGGCTTTGCGCGGAGCATTTAAAAGTAGGATTTTAACGATTATTGGATTGTCTAGTGCATGGGTCTCGATTGAGTGGCTGCGCTGCCAGTTTACTCTTGGTTTCCCATGGTGTCCTTTGTCGGTAACTCAATGGGAGAGACCAGTGCTTTTACAGACTGCTCAATGGTTGGGTTCTTGGGGAGTTTCTTTTTTTCTCGTACTCTTTAATCTTTGCTTATGTTCATATTTACATCATTTACTTGTAAGAAGGAAGGAAATGAGAAGAGGGTTGATGGGGAATGTTTGCCCGGATTTTTATTTAGCGATACTCGTTTTCATTTTTATGCTCAGTCCCTTTTTCCTTTTTCAGAATCGGGGTTCCGGAGTGGTGAAAAAATTTAATGTTGGGCTCTGTCAACCCTATCTCCGAGAAAAATGGAAAGGTGGAAACGCTGGTATTCATAAGGATACTCTAAGTAGGCAGACCAGTTTTTTAGGGCTTATGAATCCTGATTTTATAGTTTGGCCCGAAGCTTCTACTCCATATGCCTTAAATCAAGATTCAGCATGGGTTGAGGGTTTAGCAACTCAATCGAAGACTCCTCTACTTATTGGTGCAGTTTTAAGGGATGCCGATTCAATTTATAATACGATCTCAGAAATCCTTCCCGATACCGGTTTTGAAAATAATTGGTATGCGAAACGGATTCTTGTGCCCTTTGGTGAGTATGTGCCTTTTCCCTTTAAATGGATACCTGGTTTAAGAAAGTTAGTTGGGCCCATTGGGAGTTTTAAGGAGGGGCAAGATGTAAAAACTTTTACTCTTAAATCAAAACATGCGAGTTCTGATCTCTTAAAGGTTGGACCACTTATTTGTTACGAAGATATTTTTCCCTCATTATGTCGAGATATTGCATTGTCAGGCGTCGACCTCTTTTTTGTGAGTACTAATGATGCATGGTTCGGAGAGGAGGGATGTGCTGAGCAACATGCGGCCCATTCGGTTATGCGTGCAATAGAAACTCAAAAGAATTTTTTGAGGTGTGGTAATGCAGGTTGGTCGGGATGGATTGACCACAATGGATACCAGCGAGAGGTGCTGAGAGATGAAAACGGAAGTATTTATTTTGAAGGTGCAACTATATTTAACATTTCCGTACCCTCTCAATCTACTAAAAGTGCATCATTCTACACCATTCACGGAGATTGGTTTGCCTATATTTGTTTAGGTGTAACTGCTTTTTTATGCGTTCTTGTTTTCAAAAACAGATCAAAAGCTTATTTTTAGTTTGATTAAAGTATTCCCTTAACCATGTTTTTGAAAAAACTTTAATCAAATTCAAAATGGAATCAGATAGTATAAATTATGAATACCTAGTCGGTCAAATACAGCGTAATTTGCCAACCTTACCAACTATTGTAAACGAATTGACTAATGTTTTGCAGAACCCCGATGCATCCACATTTGCCGTGGAGGATGTGATGACATCAGATCAATCCATGACAATGAAAATTTTAAGAGTAGCAAATACTTCATTTTACCGCGGGGGCAGGGATCGAGTAACAGATGCGAATGAAGCAATTGGGACACTCGGTTTTGAAAAAATTCGAAATGTTGTTTTGACCACCTCTGTTTTCAAAATGTTTTCCGGGCCTTCGGCTGAGCAAAAGTTTTCACTTGAAGGATTGTGGAAGCATTGTCTTGGGGTAGCCTCTGCATCAAGGAGTATCGCGAAGTCTTTAGGTAAATCGTGGCATGAAAGAGCTTACACCTGCGGTCTTGTACACGATATTGGAAAAGTTGCTCGATTCAAACTCGATGAAAATGAAGAAACTCGTGCTTTTATTAATGATTCTCAAACTTCTTTAGATAAAAATATTAGTTTTTTTAAGTCCGAATTAATTAATCAAACTCCGAGGCACGATTATTTAGGGTTTTTAATCTGTAAAAATTGGGGACTATCTAGATTTGTTGAAGGGGTTGTTCGCTGGCATCATGAACCAATCCCAGAAAGGCGGCAACGGGTTACATCAGAGGAAGCGCATGAGCTCATTGACTTGGTGATTTTAGCAAATTGGGCAGTCAATGAGCAAAAGTTTGGATTTAGCGGTCATGAAACTCCAGATAGACCTACTGATGCTTTACTTGCTCGTTTAAATTTAAATTCTAACCATTTGGAGCAAATATCTTTGGATATCGAGAATGAATTGAAAATGACTGAAGATTTTTGTGATTTGCTGGATAGCGGGGGCGTTTAATTTAATATTTCCAAATTAGGTTGATTCCGCACCTGTAATTAATTAAGTTTCGAATCGTGGTAATGGAAGGCGTTGGCAATGTAATAGACTATAATTCGATAGGTGAGGCACTTAAAGATAATTTGCCTACGCTTCCAACTGTCTTTGAATTGCTTTCTGATATGCTGAAGGATCCAAATTCACCAACTCATTCGATTCAAGAAATCATGAAGTCTGATCAGACCCTTTCCATGAAGGTTTTGAGAGTTGCAAACAGCGTTCATTATCGAGGTGAGAGGGGCAGGGTAACTGATGTAGGGGAAGCAATAGGAACGCTTGGGTTTGATAAAATTCATATGGTGGTTTTGACCTCATCGGTATTTAAAGCTTTTAATTTTTCTAATTCAAAAGATTTAAACTTTGATCCGGCTGACTTATGGAAGCATAGTTTGGGAGCTGCTGTTAGTTCTGCAACGATTGCAGAATTAACCAACCATTGCCAAAGACAACGGGCATACAGTTGCGGACTTGTTCACGATATTGGAAAGGTAGCAAGGCTCCAAATCAACCCTGAGTCCTTTTGTGAAGATGTGGGCTCTGCTTTATACGATGAAATTTCTCTACTTGATTCGGAAATCAAAAATGGCTCGCCAACTCATGTGAAAGTGGGGCAGGTTGTATGTAAGGAATGGGGATTAAATCGAGATGTTGAAGCCGTGATTAGATGGCACCATGAACCAGATATTTTAGAGCGGGGTACTTCAGGGGAAGATGAACTTAATAACTTGATTGATGTTGTTTATGTTGGCAATTGGCTTTCCCATGCTTTGCATTTTGGGTTCAGTGGCCATCGATCACATGGTAAATTATCACCAACGGTAATGGAAAGGTTATCCTTGGATGATGAGCAATTAGATTACTTCAAGCAGGAAACACGAGAGAACTTTAAAGAATTTCGTAATTTCTTGAATTTAATCGAACGTGCTATAGGATAAAATTTCGTATATACTTGCCATTTTTGGTAATAAATTTCATTCGTACTATTTCTCTTAATTTCTGAGCTTTGCTCTAAACTCAAACATCACCACTCTATGTCTATTAAAATTGGTATCAATGGTTTCGGTCGAATCGGCCGTTTAGTTTTTCGTGCTCTTGTCGATCAAGGTTTGCTTGGTAGCAAATTTGATGTTGTGGCAATCAATGACTTGGTTCCTTCCGATAATTTAGCTTATTTGTTAAAGTATGACTCCACTCAGGGGCGTTTTAACGGGACAGTTGAAGCACCGACCAATGACTCCCTTGTTGTGAACGGGCATACAATAAAATGCCTTGCTGTTCGCGAAGGGCCAGCCGCTTTGCCCTGGGGAGACCTTGGAGTTGATATTGTTATTGAATCGACTGGTTTGTTCGTCGATAAGGATGCAGCTGCAGGGCATATTCAAGCAGGTGCAAAGAAAGTTATTATTTCAGCACCCGCAAAAGGAGATGTTCGAACGATTGTTCTTGGTGTAAACGATGAAGAATTACTTCCCGATGACCATATCGTGTCCAACGCATCTTGTACTACAAATTGCCTTGCCCCGATCGTTAAGGTTGTACTTGAAAATTTCGGAATTGTAGAAGGATTGATGACTACGATTCATAGTTACACTGCTACTCAAAAACCGGTAGATGGTCCTTCTATGAAGGATTGGAAGGGTGGTAGAGGTGCAGCCATTAACATTATTCCTTCGACCACGGGTGCAGCTAAGGCTGTAGGGCTAGTTCTTCCATCAGTTCAAGGTAAACTTACCGGGATGGCTTTTCGCGTTCCTACTCCCACCGTTTCTGCAGTGGATTTGACAGTTAAAACCGAGAAGCCGACTTCTTACGAAGAGATATGTGCCAAGATGAAAGAAGCCTCCGAAGGACCTCTTGCAGGAATTCTTGAGTATACCGGGGACGAAGTGGTGTCTTCCGATTTTATACACTGTCCAGCGTCTTCTATCTTTGACGCCGGTTCAGGAATGGGACTCAGCGATACTTTCTTTAAGCTAGTATCGTGGTACGATAACGAATGGGGATACAGTAATCGCTGCGTAGATTTGCTTAAGAAGGTATCTAGCTTTGTATAAATTTCTTTTGTAAGGTTTTTCAAAATAGCGGTTATATTTCCGCTCCTACACTTTAAGCTTATTCAATCATTTTTATGTCCCAAGTAAAAACTATAGATGATGTAAACCTCGAAGGTAAACGGGTTTTCGTGCGTGTTGATTTCAATGTTCCCTTGGATGCTGATGGAACGATTACAGACGAAACCAGAATAAATGCCGCTTTGCCTACTATCTTGAAACTTCATGAACAGGGAGCTAAGATTATTCTTGCCAGCCATTTGGGTCGGCCCAAAGGCGCTAGGGTTGATTCAATGAGCCTGTCTCCGGTCGCTCCTGTATTGTCACAAAAGCTTTCCTTACCCGTTATTTTTTTGAATGATTGCGTTGGGGATAAGGTGAGCGAGGCTTTAGATAATTTACAGAATGGTCAAATTGTTCTTTTGGAAAATCTTCGGTTTCATGCTGGTGAAACAGAGAATGATCAGAGCTTTGCGGAAAGCCTAGCGCGACATGCTGATGCTTTTGTAAATGATGCTTTTGGGACTGCACATCGTGCACATGCTTCGACATTTGGTGTTGCCAATCTCTTACCAATTAAGGTTTCGGGCTATTTGATTGCCAAAGAACTGGAGTTTCTAGGCCAAAAAACAGCTTCTCCTGAGCGTCCATTCGCAGTAATTTTAGGAGGTGCAAAAGTGAGTGACAAAATAATGGTAATTGATGCGCTTTTGGATAAAGCAGATGTGATTATCATAGGAGGTGCCATGGCATATACTTTTGCTCTCGCAAAGGGTAAAGCAATCGGGGAAAGTCTGAGTGAACCGGATAAGGTTGAATTGGCAGAATCTGCCTTGAAGAAAGCTGAAGAAAAGGGAGTTCGGTTTCTTCTTCCTGTTGATACCTTGGGTACAAATGCCTTAGATTTTGATGCAAAAACATTAGGAGAAACCAAAATCTTTGAAGGTGATATAGAGGATGGATGGGAGGGCGTTGATATAGGGCCGAAAACTACAGAACTTTATGCTGATGAACTGACAAGAGCTCAAACTGTTTTGTGGAATGGTCCCATGGGAGTATTCGAGATTGCAGATTCAAGCAAGGGTACATTTGCAATTGCAAAAGCTGTGGCTGAAGGGGATGGAATATCTATTATTGGGGGGGGAGATTCTGTTAAGGCAATCAATCAAAGCGGGTTCTCTGACCAGGTCACATTTATGAGCACCGGTGGAGGTGCTTCACTCGAGTTTTTAGAAGGCAAGTCTCTGCCTGGAGTCTCTGTTTTAGATCGAAAAGAAAATACTTAAATTATTAAAATTAATAACGATGACACGTAAATTTCTTATAGCTGGTAATTGGAAGATGAATAAGACGGCTCCAGAAGCTGTTGATTTGATTAATGAAATTAATACCAGTGTGGGTGATCAAACTGGTGTTCAAGTTTGTGTCTGTCCTCCATTTACCTCACTCTCAAAAGCATCTGAACTAGTCGAACAATCGGAAGTATTGCTTGGGGCACAGAATATGAACGCATCCCAATCTGGAGCATATACAGGTGAGATTTCAGCCGAAATGCTCCGTGATTTATATGTTAGCTTCGTGATACTAGGACACAGTGAAAGAAGAGAGTATTACGGAGAGACTAATGAAACCGTAAATAAGAAAATTTTGTCTGCTATTGGAAACAATCTTAAGCCAATCTATTGTATTGGCGAAACTCTCGAGCAAAGGGAAGCTGGGCAAACCCTTGAGGTTGTCCGTTCGCAAGTCCGAGAAGGTTTAGAAAATTTCCCAACCAATTCGATCGAGAACTTAGTTTTAGCTTACGAACCAGTGTGGGCTATTGGTACTGGTAAAACGGCTACTGATGAAATGGCACAAGAAGTACATTTCGAAATACGTAAGGTTCTTTCAGAAATGTTTGGCGATTCAGCTGCTTCAACGATTCGTATTCTTTATGGTGGTTCAATGAAACCCGAAAATGCTGCAGGTCTTCTTTCTCAACCAGATGTTGATGGAGGATTGATCGGTGGGGCATCTTTAACCTCCAGAGCTTTTACTGGAATTATTGAGGCGGCTATTTCTGCTGCTTAAAGTTGTTTTAACCCCCCTTTAATCTATTAACGACTTCTTCTGGGTGGGTTTTAGCTTTAACTTTTAAAAAAGTTTTTTCGATTTTCCCGTTTTCATTTATTAAAAATGAAATTCGGTGTATACCCTCATAAACTCTTCCCATAAATTTTTTCTCTCCCCAAACTCCAAATGCCTTGGCGATTTTGTTATCTTCATCCATGAGAAGAGGAAAAGGTAGTTCAAATTTTCGCCTGAAGTTTTGGTGGGACCTGATTGTATCGGCTGAAACTCCCAGAATTTTAATATTATTATTTTTAAAGAATTTATAATTTTCCTTAAATCCGCATGCTTGTGCAGTGCAACCGGGAGTATTATCCCGTGGGTAAAAATAAATTAAGTATCTCTTCCCTAAGAGGTTGCTACTGGATACTGGTTTTCCCTCAGAATCAAGAGTTGAGAACTTGGGGATTTCGCTTTTTTCTTCAAGTGGAGAAATTTTTTGCATCAATTTTACAATGCAAAAGTTGCGGTTTTTCCAACCAATTCTATTAAGCAAGATTGAATAGATTCTTGTAATGATTGAATGAGAGCAGTTCTTTTTTCTCGATCTTCTCGAAATGAAACTTTGACCATCTTATCTCTGTCTAAAATAGTCTTGATCTCTAATAAAACATTCTTGCTCAATCCATTTTTCCCAATCTTAACATCAATATTCCTCGTCTTTGCTGATGCCTTAAGTCGTCTTCTTTCTTTTCCACTTTTAATAATTTGATCGCTCATATTTTTTTTCTTTTAAGGAACTGCAGAACTGTCTCGCTGTCTTTTGAAGCAGAAACATTTGTATTCTTGTAAAGTAGCTTGCCACTTTTGGAAATAAGAAAAGTCCATCTTTTGGCAGTGACTCCTCGTTCCATTGTATATTTGTCCCCATTAACAAACCTTTCAATCACTCCACCTTTTCCAGAAGGTACATTGAAAAGGTTGGCTACTTTTCCAGTTGGGTCAGATAGCAGCGTGAAGGGAAGCCCTTTTGCTTTTTTGAATATCGAAAGGCTGGCTGGCTGATCCCCACTTATTCCGATTACTTCCACTCCCAAGATTTTCCATTTTTCGATGTCGTCTCGATATGCACAAGCCTGCTTGGTGCAGCCTCCGGTCATCGCAGCAGGATAAAAATACAACAGGATTTGTTTTTGACCCAGGAAAGTTTTCGATTCCCATAATGCTCCAGTTGAATCTACTGCCCGAAAACTTGGAACCTGATCGTTTATGTTTATGGCCATTGAACTACTGGATATCGTAAAAGCTGCTAGCAAGTAGAATTTTGAGATCGCATTTATCATATATTTCTATGTTGCCGGTATTTTTTGTTAAAACAAGTTCTCTTTCAGGTCACCAGGGAATCTCTTTTCCATCTTCTCCAATAAAAATTCCTGATTTGTGTCTTTCTAGGTGCTCTAATGTCTGAAGCAACAAGGATACAGATTCTTCAACTTCATACTTTGCATCTTTTCCTCCCATTTCTGTTTTTACCCAACCAGGGCTCAATGAAATAACTCTGATGCCCAAAGGTTTTAGATCAATTGAGGTTTGTTTGGTTAACATATTTAAAGCAGATTTTGAACACTGGTATCCTATGGCCCCTCCTAATTGGGTTTCGCCGCGTAAATCAATTGAGCCTAAACGGGATGACATGTTAACGATTAAAGCAGAATCATTTTTGTTCATGAAGGGAACTGCATTTCGGGTAACAAGGAGGGGGCCAATTAAATTAGTTTTGTAAATATTTTCCAAAGAAGAGAGCGAAATATTTTGATAGTCGCTCCAATCCATAATGCCCGCATTATTGAATAGAAGATCAATGGTCAGCTTTTTCTCATCGACTTTATTAAAGCATGAACGAACTGAAGTTTCATTTTCAACATCCAGGCTAAAGATTTCTAACTGATTAGTAAACTTTTGTTGTAATGCTTTGAGATTCTTTATTTCCAAATTAGACCTGCATGTCGCCAGGACACGATTGCCTTGCAATAAACTTTGCTTGGTTAATTCAAATCCAATCCCTCGATTAGCTCCAGTAATGAAAATATTGTTCATCTACCTCAAAATGCGATTAATTTAATCTAGATCAAGTAGAACTGTAACGATAGTATTAACTTAACTAAAATTATTTTTTCTCTTTAATTAATTTACCATGAAAAAAAACCAATTAGGCAATTCTGACCTTATTCTTTCTGAAATCGGGCTTGGCACCTGGGCAATCGGTGGTGGTGAGTGGGGTATGGGGTGGGGAGCACAAGATGAAAAAGATTCGATTGTAAGCATACTGGAAGGTCTGAGCGAGGGGATCAATTGGATCGATACAGCACACGCATATGGGTTCGGAGTCGCAGAAACCTCGGTCGGTAAGGCATTGAAAGAGTTTAAAGATGATAATGTGATTGTCGCGACAAAGTGTGGAGTTTTGCCTGAAGAGGATGGTAAACCGAAACGATTTATTTCAAGGGAAACAATTTTAGAAGAAGTCGATCAATCATTAAGAAGACTTCGGCGGGACTGGATTGATTTATATCAAATTCATTGGCCTTTTCCTGTAGAAAACCTGACTGAGGCATGGGAAACTCTCATAGAATTAAAAACAATAGGCAAAATTAGGTGGGCGGGTGTGTGTAATTGCTGGGAAACGGAGCTGGACGAATTACAGAAGGTTTCTCCGGTTACCTCGAATCAGCCTATGTATAGTATGCTTGATCGTAAAATTGAAGATAAGGTTCTACCTTGGTGCGAGACTAATAATACTGGTGTCTTGGTATATAGTCCGATGCATTCAGGTATTCTTACTGGTAAAGTTTCTGCTGAGTGGTTAGAGAGTCTTCCCGAAAATGATTGGAGAAAACATAAAACCGATCATCCTGTCGTTAGCCCTTTACACACCGAAGATGGTTTACAAGCCTTTCTTATTCTGCAAGAAGAATTACGATCAATAGCTCAAAGAAATAACATGTCAGTAGGGCAACTTGCAGTATCATGGGCTTTACGCCGAAAAGAGATTACCTCTGCTATTGTTGGTGCAAGAAAGCCTGGGCAAATTATTGAAACTGTTCAGGCCGCTGAAAAAATACTTTCTACTGAAGAAGAAAAAATAATTATGAATCATATTACAAATTTCGAAAATAAGCTGAACGATGCCTAAAGAAAAAAAAACTGAGTCAGTTCCAAAGTCAGAAAATGATAATAAGGACGAAATGAAAACGACTCCACCTGTCAAGAAAACCGTCCGGCGGAAAAGGAAAGCACCAGCGGTCGTAAAGGTAAAAGAACTGGAACCAGTGATCGTGGATGTTAGTGAAAAGGTTCAAGAGAAAAAAGTGGCTCCTAGCGATGCTAAGGATAAAAAGGAACAACTTTCTGAACCTCCTTCTGCTTCTACGCAACCAAAGCCTCCCCAGCGAGCACATCAAAAGGTATCTGCCCCACCAAGGAGACATTCTGTTGATTTATCTGAGATTAAGCCGACAACGAAGTATCTGAATGGATTAAAAGGTAAGCGTCCAATTGTTGGGCTAACTGCTTATGATGCTATAATGTCAAAACTCATTGCTAAAGCTGGGGTTGATTTTATTCTGGTTGGCGATTCTGTCGGGACTACTTTACTGGGATATGATACCACAATACCGGTAACAATAGACGATATGGTTCATCATACATCTGCAGTTCGCCGAGGTAATCCGGGGTGCCTTGTTGTCGCAGATTTACCTTTTGGAGAAGCCAGTTTTTCATTTGACCGTTTGCTTGAATCATCTCGGAGACTTATGCAGAATGGGGCAGATGCAGTTAAGATCGAGGGGGGGAAAGATGTGGCTGATGATATCGAAAAGCTTGTTGCCACCGGTATTCCAGTTATGGGGCACATCGGTCTTTTGCCTCAAACAGTTAAGGCAATTGGGGGGTATCGTAAATATGGAGCAAGTCGTGAAGAAGCGGATAGTTTATATACCGATGCAATTAGCCTTGAAGAGGCTGGTTGCTTTGCAGTTATTGGGGAGATGATGGACGAACGACTAACTGTGCAATTAGCCAGTCAAATTTTACCTCCTTTAATTGGTATCGGAAGCGGAAACCAGTGTGACGGACAGATTTTGGTAACTCATGATTTGCTTGGACTTACTCCAAGTCCACTCCCTTCCTTTGTTAACCCATGTGCGACTTTAGGTTTGGACGGATTAAATGCATTAACGGGTTATGTACAAAAGATAAGAAGCAGTAAGTCTGGGAAACGATGAATTTTTGCGTGTTAGGCTCCGGTGCATGGGGAACTGCAATGGCAGTTTATCTTTCTAAAATTGGACACTCAGTCGCGCTAATTCCCAGGCGTATAGAGCACGCTTTAACTCTCTCATCTGACCGGGAGAATAAGGACTATTTACCTGGAGTTGTTTTTGATCAGGATTTACAAATTGGTTGTTCTTTGCGCCCTGTCTTAATGGAATGCGACTATATCTTTTTAGCATGTCCATCCCATGCACTCAGGGAAACATGCCAAAAAGTAAGTGCTTTTAAGTCAGACTCATGGAAATTAAAAGGCGCTCTTGCACTTTGTAAAGGCTTGGAGCCCAGTACTAATTTATTCGCTCACCAAGTGATTCAGGAAGAGTTGGGTAACTCCATTGGGGCAGGCTATTTAACTGGACCCAGTCATGCACACGATGTCGCTGAGGAGAAACCCACAGCAATGGTGTTGGCAATGGATTGCGTGGAGGAAGAGCTTATTGAACTTCAAAATAGTATCAGTTCGAAAAGTATGAGGATTTATCGGTCAGAGGATCGGATAGGAGTTGGTTTAGGGAGTTGTTTGAAAAATGTTTATGCTATAGCCACAGGTCTTTCCGATGGACTTGGCTTGGGAGATAATGCAAGGGCGGCATTGCTTACGAGGAGTATGAGTGAAATGATCTCATTAGGTCTTGCTCTCGGTGGCGAAAGTGAAACTTTTTTTGGGCTTAGCGGATTTGGTGATTTGATCGGAACCTGCATGGGAGAGTGGAGTAGAAATCGAAACTTTGGACTGGCCTTAGCGAGGGGAGGCGTCCCGAATGACCTGATTGTTAATCAAAAAACCGTGGTTGAAGGGTATTGGGCAACTGCTTGTTTTTATGAGAAATGCTCAAGCCAAGGAGTCGAAATGCCAATTTTGCAAGAAATATATAAAATTCTTTATGATGAGAAAGATCCATTTCTTGCCTTATCTGATCTAATGAGTCGAAACTTGAAGGCTGAGCAAGGTAGGTAATAACCGATTGCACTGTTTCTTAAAAAACGCCATTTTTATTGATTATGAATACGGCTCAAAGACCAATTATTTCGGCACCAGGGGGAGAATCTCGTATCCTTTTACATTCGTGTTGTGCTCCCTGTGAAGGGGAGGTGTTAGAGACTTTATTGTATTCTGAGATTCAACCTACCGTGTTTTTTTATAATCCAAATATTCATCCAAAAAAAGAGTACGAGATTCGAAAAACCGAGGATAAGAAGTTTTGCGACAAGCTTGGTGTTGAGCATGTTGATGTTGATTATGATGTCAGAAATTGGTTTGAACGTATAAAGGGACTTGAGTGGGAGCCAGAAAGAGGATCAAGATGTACGGTTTGTTTTGATATGCGTTTTGAAAGAACTGCTCTTTATGCACACGAAAATGATTTTAGTTTATTTTCGAGTAGTCTTGGGATATCACGATGGAAAAATATGAAGCAAATTAACGGCTGTGGAGAGCGTGCTGCTGCTCGTTATGAAAATTTAGTTTATTGGAGTTACAACTGGAGGAAAGCAGGAGGTTCTCAGCGAATGGTAGAAATTTCTAAAAGAGAGAAGTTTTATCAGCAGGAATACTGTGGTTGTGTTTATTCTTTAAGGGACACAAATAAATGGAGGGTTTCTCAAGGTCGTAGCGAGGTGAATATTGGAAAATCCTTTTATGGAGTCGATCAGGAGCAGTAGAACTCATTAATTACACCATGATAAAATCACATCAGATAAATTAGGAATTATTAAAATGAAACAATCTAAGGTCTGGGATGCTCTTGTTATAGAAGCCAAAAAGGTTGCGGCTCAAGAAAGGATTTTGTCGAAGGTTTTAACTGAGTTTATTTTTGAACGAGAAAATTTGTCTGATGCACTGGGGTGGCGTTTGGCGGCCCGTTTGGTCAAGAGCAGCGTCCCAGAAAGTGATATTCGAGATTTAATCAGAAAGGCCTTTGAGCAGGACCGAGATATGCTCGATTGTGTTGAGTCTGACTTGATTGCGGTAATGGAAAGAGATCCCGCATGTAATGATTTCCTCAGTCCATTTCTCTATTTTAAAGGTTTTCAAGCCCTGAGTTGTTATCGGGTCGCTAATTTTCTTTGGAAGCAAGACAGGCGAGACCTTGCACTTTATTTGCAAAGCTTAGTTGCCGTGGTTTATTCTGTGGACATTCACCCTGCTGCTACTATCGGTAAGGGTATATTGCTAGATCATGCCACTAGTTTTGTTGCAGGAGAGACAACGGTGATTGAAGATGATGTATCAATTTTGCACGAAGTTACTTTGGGAGGTACGGGGAAAGAACGAGGTGACAGGCACCCTAAAATTCGATCAGGGGTTTTGATCGGTGCGGGTGCGAAAATTTTAGGAAATGTTGAAATTGGTGAGGGGGCAAGAGTGGGTGCAAGTAGCGTCGTTTTAAACGATGTACCGGCTCATGTTTCGGTCGCGGGAGTTCCGGCGAAGGAAATTGGCAAGGTTCGGGATTCCTCTCCTGCTCTTGGTATGGATCATAATTTGTTAGAAATGAGAGAATATGAAAGTGGGGGAGGAATTTGATTAAATCGACTCCTTTCATTGACGAATGGTTTTACTTTCATTAAAATTTTACAATGCCTTCCAACTCTAAAAGTGAAAACCCTGATGTTGTTGAAAAAATAGCATCAGATGAAAGCGTAGATAAAGCTGCAACTCCTTCGACTGAAACTGGACTGACCAAGAAGGTCGAAGATTTAGAAGTTAAAGATGCTCAACTTATTTTTCATTCCATTTGGCATGAGCTTGAACAGGAAGTTGGGGTTGAGAATCTTCATTTTCCAGCAGAAATTTTCTGGCTTAATGGATCTCCTGGTGCAGGTAAAGGAACACAAACTGCTTTTATAATGGAGTTTCGAGACCTAACGGAGAAGCCTATCATTGTTAGCGAGTTATTAAATTCTCGAGAAGCCCGTAAGAAAATTGATGCAGGTTTGCTGGCTGGCGATCGAGAAGTTACTAAGCTTGTTTTAAGAAGCTTACTCGAACCAAATTATCAAAGTGGTGCAATTGTTGATGGATATCCTCGGACAAAAACACAAGTTGAATGTCTCAAGCTCTTTCATCGTCGTTTGACTGAACTCAGGAGCAAATATTTAGGTACTTTTCAAGAGGCACAATTTCCTAAACCCCGATTTCATATAATCATGCTTTTTATTGACGAGGAGGAAAGTGTTCATCGGCAATTTCTTCGGGGTAAAAGAACATTGGAACACAATGCAGAAGTTGAGGCTTCTGGAGTCGGTCATATCAGAGAGGTTCGGAAAACTGACTTAGATGAAGAAGCTGCACATCGTCGTTACAAGACATTTAAAGAATCCACCTACGACTCGCTTACTACATTAAGAGATGTTTTTCACTATCATTTCATAAATGCTCATGGTTCTGTAATTGAAGTCCAGCAACGGATTATACAGGAGCTTAAATATCAAAGTTCCCTTGAACTAGATGAATCAACCCACGATAGAATTTCTTCGATCCCTCTAGCCGCAAAGCTCTCTTTACATGCTCGGCAACTGCTGGTTCAAAGGTTGGACTCCTATGTTAAATTTCACCCTGAGCTTTTTGATCAAGTAGTCGGTCTCGTAAAGAGTAAGTTTATTCCTATTATTGAAAAACATTCGATTTCGGGTTTAGCTTACATTAACTCGGAGGCATCTGTTTTTGACGACCCTCTTGCAATTGCAATTTTAATTGATATCCTTACTGAACGTGGGTTTACAGTCGTCGTGGATATCAGGCGAATGGAAGTTCCTTCTCGAATTGACCCTAAAACATACGAGATTATAAATCGTGTGAAAAAGGTTTATCGAGTAAGGATTAACTTTCCCGGTTCGAAAATAAGGCGGGGCTTATAGTTTTTTAATATATTAACACTTTATTTGAAATATGGATTTAAGATACGAGAAACTGGCTGACACATTAGTTTATCATTCGACCAAACTTAATGCGGGAGAGAAAGTTCTTCTTCATGTTATGGATATTCCACAGGGCATGACGCTCGCCTTGATTCGAGCAGTTAGGGAATGCAAAGCAATTCCATTTGTACAACTACAAAATGGTCGAATTGATCGAGAATGCATACTTGGCGGAGAGAATGTTCAATTTGAAACTTCCTTGAATTGGGAAATGGAAAGAATGAAAAGCATGGATGCTTATATTGCGATCCGTGGGTCTCAAAATGTTTTTGAAAATTCGGATCTGCCTCAGGAAGACATGAAGCGTGCGATGAAGGTTCTTAAACCATTACTCGATTGGAGAGTTCAGAAAACAAAATGGTGTGTGTTACGTTGGCCTTCACCCTCTATGGCGCAACAGGCAAAAATGAGTAGTGAAGCGTTTGAAAACTTTTATTTTGATGCTTGCTGTATGGACTATGGTCGCATGAGTGAGGGCATGGCTTGTTTGGAAACTCGAATGCGTAATGCGGAGCAGGTAAAGATATCGGGGCCAGGAACAGATTTGAAATTTTCTATCAAGGGAATTGACGCGGTTGCGTGTGGTGGAACATACAATATTCCCGATGGAGAAGTCTTTTCCTGTCCGGTTCGTGACAGCGTAGAGGGTACCATCACATTTAATGCAGATACAATTTATCAAGGCTCCTCATTTTCGAATGTGTCCTTACGCTTTGAGAAAGGCAAAATTGTTGAGTCTAGTGCATCATCGAATTCAGATAAACTTGTTGAAATATTAGACTCTGATGAAGGGGCACGATTTATTGGAGAATTTGCTATTGCATTTAATCCGATGATTCGAGAACCCATGCTCGACATTCTTTTTGATGAAAAGATTGCAGGGTCTTTTCATTTTACTCCAGGGCAAGCATACGAAGAAGCAAATAATGGAAATAAGTCTCAGGTTCATTGGGACATGGTCAATATACAACGCCCAGAATATGGCGGTGGTGAAATTTGGTTTGATGGGGAATTAATTCGGCAGGATGGTAATTTCATTCCTGAGGATTTACAAAAATTGAATCCGGAATACCTTTTACAAACTAGCTGAATTCTTGAATGAATCTTTCGGAGTTGCAGAGGTTTCTTGCTAACCTGCCTAAAACCGAGACTCATTTACACATTGAAGGAGCTCTTCCATGGGAGCTTTTGCAGGAAAAAGACCCGGGCAGGTTTTCTTCAACCCCCCACTTTCGAACCTCAGATTTTCGTTACGATTCTTTTGAGCAATTTGAATCAATTTTGATCGAACATGCAATGTGTTGGTTTGATTCTGTTGACAGTTATCACGAAGCAGCAAAAGTAATGTTCGCGAAACATCTGGATCAAAATGTAAAGTATGTAGAAACTAGTTTTCATGCTGGAATGATTGAGTTTCTGAAATTGCCGGGGGAGGAGATCTTAAACGCTATTTTGGATGCTGTGCCTGATGGGCTTGAAGTTCGGGTTTTTCTTGGAATTAGTCGTAATGCTTACACCCCTTACCTTGGGCCTTTGATTGAAAAGGCAATAACGGAATGGGATAAATTGTCTGGTATAGATTTACACGGCTTAGAATCATTGCCCTTAGAATCATGGGTCATTCCATTTTGGGCAAAAGCGAAAGCCTCAGGTAAAATTTTGAAGGCACACGCCGGGGAGTTCGGACCAGCTTCTAATATTAAGGAAGCAGTTGAAAAATTGAAGGTTCAAAGAATTCAACATGGTACACGAGCGGTTGAAGATGAGAGTGTAATGGAGCTTTTAATTGAAAAGGATGTTACACTGGATATGTGCCCCATCAGTAATTATAAATTAAAAGTTATTGATAAGTGGGAGGATCACCCAATCAAGAATTTTGTGAACAGGGGTATTAGGTGTACGGTTAGCACAGATGATCCTTTATCCTTTAATAATTCACTTATTGATGAATATTGTACTTTATACGAAAAGTTATCATTCTCCTTTTCTGATATTGCCGATTTAATTGCTAATGGCTTTAGAGTCTCGGATATTGATGGCAAGAAAAAGGAATATTATTTGGCACAAATAGCACAACAGGTTGCACAGGTTAATTTAGTCGATGGTTGAAGAATTATTTGTATGCCCTGACGGAGAATTTGATCGAGTTGATAAAATACTCGCACGATCATTTCCTGAAATAAGTCGTTCTCTTATCAAAAGAGCAATCGAAAGTAAAAAAGTTAGAAAGAAGGGTGGTTTAAATCTTCTACCAAAATCTAAAGTTTATCCGGGAGAAGAACTCATTATTGATCTTTCTCGTGAAGAAACAGTCCCACTTAATGCCAAAAATCTACCACTTGAGGTGTTGTTTGAAGATGAAGACTTGTTGGTTATCAATAAAACAAGCGGAATGGTTGTTCACCCAGGAGATGGAACTAAAGATGATACATTGATTCACGCATTACTTCATTATTGTCCCGATGAACTATGCCCAATTGGAGCTCCTGAACGTCCGGGTATTGTACATCGGTTAGATAAAGAAACCAGTGGAGTTATGGTCGTGGCAAAAAGCGAAAAAGCTTATTACTCTTTAGTGGAGCAGTTTTCCCAAAGAAGGACTGAAAAGGAATATTACGCCCTTGTGAGTGGAGTACTCCCTTCCTCTGTCGGACAGATTGAGCAACCTATTGGAAGGCATCCCAAAAATCGGGTCAAGATGGCAGTCGTTAGCAACGGAAAGCCTGCCTTAACAGATTGGAAGGTCATTAGCAGGTTTTCGGAACCATTTAGTTTGGCTCAGGTCAGAATTCACACAGGTCGAACTCACCAAATACGTGTCCATTTTTCTTTTTTAGGATATCCACTAGCTGGAGATGTAAATTACGGAGCAAAGAAGAATGAAGCCTTTAGTCGAGTGATGTTACATGCTCGTTGTCTAAAGTTTAATCATCCGGTTTGTGGCAAAAAATTAACCTTTTCCGCCGATTTGCCAAGCGATTTTAAGGCCGGTTTGAACTTTCTTTCGGTTAAATAAGCAATTTCATTTTTTAAGAAAAGATTAACTTACTTGTTCTAGGCTAGTAGTTATGGATGTAAATGCATCTTCTACATTATCGACAATTTTGAAAAGATCGACATCTTTGGGAGAAATTACTCCCCATTTAATAAAGTGTTCAAAGTTAATTAGCCCATCCCAGAATTCTCGTCCGTAGAGAATGATAGGCATTTTTTTATCAAGTTTTTTTGTTTGAATTAAAGTCAATGTCTCAAAAAGTTCATCCATAGTTCCAAATCCTCCGGGGAAAACAACTATTGCTTTAGCATGGTAGAGAAAATAAAATTTCCTTAGAAAAAAGTAGTGAAATTCAAAGGACAATTCTGGAGTTGCAAATTCATTGACTCCTTGTTCAAAAGGCAGACTGATCCCTAATGCTACAGATTTACCATTAGCTTCCGCTGCTCCCTTATTGGCAGCCTCCATCATACCTGGGCCTCCACCGGAGCAAATGTAATGTTTATCGTCAGCTTTTTCTAGATTGTTTGACCATTCTGTTATGCGCGAGGAAAGGGAAACAGCCTCGTCATAATATTTTGATAGTCTAACGAGACTTTCTTTCTTTGAGATTTCCTCCCTGTCTTTGACTGTCCTGCCCGGTTCAGGAGGAAGAGAATGGAGAAGTTCATTAAGTTCACTTTTAGCTTTTTGGAGAGGTTTAGAGCGTGCAGAGCCAAAAAAAACAATGGTATTCTCGACACCTTCAGCTTGTAGCCTAATATCGGGTTCGATTAACTCACATTGAACACGGATCGGGCGAGCATCATGACTATTTAGAAATTTTTTATTTGAATATGCTTTTTCTAGTTTATCGTTCATTTTTCTATACTCACTTTTTCTGGATAAAATGAAAAGATCATTCAGATATTAAAAATAAATAAACTTTTTACTAAAGTCTGTGTGCTTGTTGCCGACTATGTGAATTAGCCGCAAGGATGCAGCCTCATTTAAATTGATTCAATCCACAGGATGTAGGTTAGAATCACAACCGATAACAATGTCTATTACAGGCATTTTAAAAAAATTGTTGTGATATATTTAATAGACCATCTTAACAGTGAGGGCAACGAAACCATGAGCATTGAATCAAATCAAACTGACGGTAACCTTAATAACGATTGTGAAATTATTTCTTTTCCGTCTGAAGAAGTTGAAGAAGTGTCAAAAGAAGAAATTGGTAAGTGGGTAGACCAACTAATGGATATGCCAGAACCTGAAAATTCTTTTTCTGACATTTTGGATAATTTTTCCATTGAACCTGAGGATCCATTTATTCGAGTGGCAGAAAGAATTCTTTCAGAGGAAACTTCTTAAGCCTCTTTTTTCTTTTTCGGGTATTCGAAGTTCAGTAATGTACAGCTTCCCACTTCGAGATGTTTCCAATTTTTGATCTCGGATTCAAGTATGGCCACTCCACATGTTGGAATATCTGGAATAGATAGTGAAGTGAGTATACTTGTTAAGTAAGTAATACTCGGGTTATGAAAAAATAGAGCAATGCTGTTTATTTTTTGATTAGTAGAATGAACAATATCTAAAATCGTTGAGGCCGTTTCTTCATATAATTGTACATTAAATTCAACTTTCTGTTGCGGAAACCATTTTGCTTGGATTGCACTAGCTGTTTGTTTTGCTCGCAAAGCGGTTGAGCAAAGAATTTTCTCGGGTGTGGCATAGGAGGCCTTCAACAGATCACCCATCTTTGGGGCATCTTCAATCCCCCTTTTGTTTAAGGGTCTCTCGTGGTCATTTACTAGTTGATTATCCCAAGATGACTTTGCATGTCGGATCAAAAATAAAGTTTTCATTTTTTTTATGAATATTTTTCGTATTGCAGGTGGCTTACTATTGTTCACCATGATTAATATGAAATCAAATTTTCTTTGGTTATTAATTCTTCTTTTGGGTATTTGGGGTTGCAGCCCTGATAATACCGATCCAACGAATCAGGTTTCAGATTCATTAACACAAAAACAAGAATTGGATAAAGGTAAGCAGGAGGAGGATGTACGGTTTGTCTCAAAAGATCGCAACTTGGAAAATATACTTTCAGATTTTGATAAACCTCTAGAAACATTTCCCACCATTTGGCAAAATCAAGCAGTAACCCAAAAAAACGGTCGACTGTATAGAGAAGATATTTTAGACGAACCTTTTACCGGTTCAGTTACAGAAGAATTTCCTGATGGTTCAATTTCGTTGCAAACTTCATATTACAAGGGGTTACCACATGGTCAGCAGGTTAGAAATTTTCCTAACGGACAAAAAGCATTAGAGGCAAATTTCGATCAAGGTGTACTTGTCGGCGTTAAGTCTAGGTGGTGGCCAAATGGCTTAATAAGGGAGGAAGCATATTGGAGTGAAGGTAGATATATTGGTCGTCGTTTATGGGACCGCACCGGAAGAGTAGTTAAGGAAGAGATTGTCCCTCAGGAGTGATCTTTCTTTTTTTCAATTTCTAAAATTTTCGAAATGTAATTAGTGAAATCTCCAATTCGAATAATTGATAAATTTTCTATTACTTTCCTTTTTTCAATTTGTCTTAAAAGATCAAATGTTTGATTGCTCAAATCGTCTGAGACCACGACTGTCAAGTGCCTGGGGCGGAGTCGAAAGTTAGTATCGCTCAAAGTACGAATTAATTTTGTCTCATCTTCTTGAGTCCAAGTATTTCTGACTTCAACGCCTAGTGATAGGGAAGGAATCCATAAATCAGTTTCTCCAACCGTATATTTTTTAACTACCTCTATTTTTAAAAGAGAAAATTTATATTCACATATTTGAATAAGATCCATAATAGACGCAGAATTAGTCATTAAAGAGTCTTTCTCCTTAGATACCAGTGATGAAAGGTAAGCATTTAAATCACCATGGTGTAAAACTTGTGTTCTTTCCCTCGCAAAACTTCGTAACTCGGGGTCAGGGAAGAAGGATTCAAATGATATTTCCTTTTTAACTTCAGATCGATCCTTCGTTTGTATTTCCATTTCAAGAATGGCCGACTGTAGGTTTTCTGGAAATACTATCGGGTGTACTCTGAGGTCATAGCTAAGCTGGTTTTTCGACATATCATTAATTTTTTCCCTTAACCACATGCCCAAGTAAAAAACTTCGTTACTACTTTCATATCCTTTTGCTCTAAAGGATTTAATTTTTTCCCTAAACGCAAATACACCCTTACTGTAATACTCATACGGGCCATCAATTTTATTAACCGTCGAAGCAACTTCTTCAAGTAAGTCTCTGTCATCTTTCCAATCCCTTCTTCTACGATGGTATACAGGAGTTCCTATTGTCGATGCTCGCGGTCTTTCAAATCTTGGCATAAAGTGTAGTTGAACTTGATTAAAGAGATGATCATATGTTTTCGATTGTGAATATTCAACCACTGATATGATTGCCTTCCTGTAATGGAGTTGGTTTGTTTTATACATGGATTTAAAGCAAAATATCAAAAAATCGGGGCGAATTGTTTTACTGCTTTTAATTTTTGTATCTTATTTAAAAGGTAATCAGGATATCTCAATTGTTAAATCGCCTGTGGTTGACAGGAATCAAACAATAGTGACAGAGGAGATAATAAGAGTTATTCAACCTGGTGTTTTTGATTACCAAGGTAGTAGTTTTTTGGTAAGAATGAGAGCGTGGGGAGTGGAATTTCCCCAAAGAGGTCAACCTGGTTATAATGAAGCTCTTACTTTTACTGAACAAAAGCTTTTATCCACTTCCCCCCAAATTCAGATTAAACAAGAGTTTGATCTTCGGAACTTGAAGGTTGTTGATATATATTTTTTAAATGGAAAAATAAATTTCAACCGTGAAGCTATTTCTTTAGGGATTGGGTGGCATGTAGAAAAAGAGACAAATCGTTACGGGCCTTTTGTATTATCACAACTAAAGGCAAAAAGATTAAATTTAGGAATTTGGGCCAATAATTTTAATTATCAACAAATACAATCTCCGAGATCTCTTCCTAAAGCCGGGCTTCCAGGGATTTTGAACAATCGAAATACTTTTGTTCCATCGCTTAGTTTTTGGGTAACTTCATTCGGTAAAATTCATCGTCCTGGTTGTTCTTTTTATCAACGGGGTAGGGGGGGGCTAACTACTAAGCCTCAGGGGATTGACTGTCGGATTTGTGGCGGCAGAACTCCAAAGTGATCGTTGCTTTGGAAAAAATTATAAATTTTTGACTCGTATGGTTGTAGATTTTCTTAAATCGTATAGTAAATGATTATATGTACATACCAAACATTGATGAATTTCCTGATTTTTCATTAGAACGCCTCCTCAGCACATGCTTTGGAAATGACAGTGGTAAAGAATCTAGAATTTGTATTTTAGTTGATTTACCTGATTTATCCCTAATGCACGGTAACAAGTTTTTAGGGGAAGATGGGTTTTCTGTTCAGAAATATGCTTACAATGTTTTCTTACAAGATCTTATTAAGGGTGTGTCTGAAAAACTTTCTTACACCGAAAACGGCTTTTTTGCATTCAAGACAACAGGAGGAAGCAATTTGGACCCTGAAGATAGTGCGACTAACTTTAAGGGTGATTCACTTTCGCTTAGTCGGGATATTTACCCTAATTTTGATATTATCCTAGCAATTACTGATTATTCATTAACCGCTCCCTTGACCGCTTCTGCAAAAATTCACGGTTTTAGAGGTGCGACTTTACACGGAGTAAATGATATCATTTTGAATTCGGGTTTGTCTGTTGACTATTTGAAAATTAGCAAACAAGCCGAATTATTTAGGAGTATACTCGACAATTCGGAATGTTTTGAATTAGATTTTGAAGTTTTGGGTAGCAAATCTACTCTCCGAATTGATTGCGATTCCCAATCCGCACAAAAAAGTCACGGTTTGTGCCCTGAGGGTACTCCTGATGTTGCTAATCTGCCCGCTGGTGAAGTTTACTTTGTTCCTACTTCTGCGTCAGGTTCTTTTCCTTTTCGTTTCTCTGATGGGACACTGGCAGAGATGAATGTAAATGATGGTGCAATTGTAAATTCAACTCTCCTTGAAGGTGATCAACAACTGGTTGATGATCGTAATCAGCAACTCATGGAGGATCCGGCGACTGGTATTATTGGCGAACTTGGGTTTGGTACCCAACTTCTTCCATTTTCTGGTAAAGACATTCAAGATGAGAAAATAATTGGAACCTGTCATGTGGCAACAGGTAGAAGCGATCACCTCGGAGGTTCCCTTACGCCCGATCTTTTCAATTCTAGGCTTAATGCGTCACATGATGACATATTATATGCTCCACCGAAGACCCCTGAAATTAATGTTTCTGAGGTAAGAATGTTTAAAAATGGTGAAAGTATTGCTATTTTACAAGACTTTCAGCCAACACCTTATTTGCTTGATCGTTTATCTTCTGAATATCCCGTGGAAAAATTTGTTGTTAGTGCTGTGTAAATTTTATTCTTTTTTCTTTCTTTCAATTTTTATACCTAATTCAGGGTGGAGTGTTCGTTCAGTCCCTTCCGTACCACGAGTGCCTTCTATTAAAAGAGTTAGTTCTGTTCCTTCTTACTCTAGATATAAACGTGCCCCTTTTTCACCTCGTAGACAGCTTTCTCGGGTCACTCCGTCTTCACCTCGTGCCCCTGTGGCAAGGCACTCTAGGTCGGTAAAAAGAACTCCAATAGTTAAGAGAACAAAGCCGGTCAGAAAAGTACCTAAAGTTAAGCGGGCACCTGTCGCGAAAAGGGTTCAATTTGTTCGTCGTGTTCCAATACGTATGTAAGAAAAAAGACTTTTTCTTTAATTTTTGAGCTTTTATGAGGATTTCTCCCTAAAAGCTTTGCAATATTATCTTTTATTTAGGACATTATTAATATGTTTGTCCCTAAACGCCCCTTTGTCCAGATGGGCAATTCTTATGCATTGGCATTTTGCCGTTGGGGATTGATATTTGCTGCGATTATTTTATCGAGCACGAAGGGATTATCTTATAACCAAAATGGCCAAGTCACGGAGGTATATTCTGTAGATTGGAATGGTTCAGAGTATTTGTTAACTGGTAATGGATTATCGAATTCTCCATTTCCTCATTTATCAGTTTATGAGAATAACTTTTATGTTTTTGATATAAATAGTAGCAATGGTGGAACTTTTTATATTGGAGAGAATAACCAATCAACTTACAGCAAATCTGATGTGTGGAACAATGGAGCACAGGGGAGCGATGAATATGTTCTGTTTTCACCCGATTCAAATACCTCTAGAACCCTTTATTATTTTAATTCAGAAAATAATGTTACAGTCGGTCAGATAAGCGTTTCTCGGTTTGATTCCTTACTTTTTCATCCTGATATTCGGGCAGATTCGGCTAAGTTCGGTTTATCTTCTACTATTAACGACTGGAACCAAACGATAGTTGGGGCTCCTGGGCAATTAGGATTTGATGATGGTAGTGTTGATGTTTTAAACCTTGAAACCAATGGATCTCTCTCCTCTTTCCAACGTATTGTCCCTCCTGAATCTGGTCAAACTTCTCAATTCGGATTTTCATTATCGCAAAGTGGGGAATCTCTACTTATCAGTTCTCCGGATCTAAACGCTTCAGCTGGAGCCGTTTTTGTATACGATCGCGAAAATAATGGATCTTACAGTTTGAACCAGACTTTGGATAACTTTTCAAACTCGGGCGATATTTTCGGATGGGATATTTCTGTTGATGATCAGGTAGTCGCAATCAGTTCTTTGGAAGCAAATACGAGTAATAGTGGAAAAGTTTCATTGTTTGACAAAAATGGAGGAGCATGGAATTTTCACTCATCTTTTTCTTCAGACGACAATCAAAGTGAAGACAGATTTGGTTTTGATATAGACCTTCGAGGAGGTCGATTGTTGGTCGGTGCCCCCAAGGCAGATGCAAATGGGACTGATTCGGGTGCGGCATACATTTTTGAAAGAAATTCATCTGTTTGGGTTCAAACCGCCAAGCTCTCTCCATCTGGTTTATCGGCAGAAGATGAATTCGGCTACTCGGTTGCTTTGCAAAATGATTTAGCTTTTGTAGGGGCAAGGAAAAGAGACGGGGACGGAAATGCGACCGATGCGGGGATTATTTATGTCTTTCAATTCGATGGGACTAGTTGGGTGGAAACCATTCAGATCAATCCTCCGCAAAATACTAATGATCAGTATTTTTCCTCTGATTTAACTATAAATCAAGATATTCTTGCTGTTTCTTCACCCGCTGAAGGAGAAGGATATGTCTACATTTATAGAATAGAAAGTAATGGTTCCAGCATTCCCTTAATTTCTAGCTTAGACTTGTCTGAAGCTAATTCAACTGATCAAAATAATCTTTCAATCTCTTTGAGTGATGGCTTTGCAATAATTGGTATTCCCGGAGATAGTACTTTCGAGCAGGTCGGAGGTGGGGTTTTGGCTTTTTTTAACGATGCATGGCAGATCAAAAATCTGCCGAACCTCCTTCCTATCATTGAATGGAACGCTTCGACTGCCCTAACATTAGAAGAGGATGCTGGCACGCTCACCTATGATTTTAATGGCACGCACCCTTATGGAATGAACCTTGAATGGGGGATTTATCCAGATAATAATTCCTCTTTTAGTGTAAATAATAATTCTGGTCTGTTTACATTTACCCCGGACGGGAATTTTAGTGGAACAAGTTCTTTTTCGATTTTTCTGTCGGAGGGAAATCTTACAGCTGGCATTAATTTTGATGTCAATATAACAGCGGTGCCTGATGCACCAATTTTTAATACTTCCACTCTTTCCTTAGCAATGGAAGGTGATGCATATAGTCAAAATATATCATATTTTGATGCAGATGGAGACAGCATTGTCCTTTCAGAGTCTGATAATTCTTTCCCAAGTTGGTTATCCATTGACGGGAACAATTTAGTTGGAACTCCCTCTTCGGGTTCTGCGAATGGCAATGACTCTGAAGATTATACAGTAAAGCTTTCGATTAACGATGGGACTCACTCTGTTCAGAAAACTTTTACCCTTACTGTGCTGAAGAGAAATAACCCTCCTCTCATCTCCCTGGATGGAAATTCAAATTTTGTGGATTTGAATCTAACCTTAAATGAAGATTTTAATGCGTCTGCCTGGTATAGTTCTCTTCCTGTGTTAGGTTTCAGTGACCCCGATGGGCACCAAATCTCACTAACTTCCGCTCTTCCTCCGTCTTATGGCACCCTTACCCTTGATTTAAACTCTTCAGGCATTAACCAGGCAGTGCTTTTTGAACCTAATGAAAATTTTGTAGGCTCGGATTCCTTTACTATCCGCTTGAGTGATGTTGAGGGCGAAGCAAACAAATCAACAGATTTGAATTTTAACCTTACTGTAACCGCGGTCAATGACCCTCCTGTCTTTGATAATATGAATACAAATTTAATTGCGTCGGAAGGACAGTTTTTTGAGCATAATTTTACTTTCTCAGATCCTGATGAAAATGAAACTCATTCGCTTTCTTTTACTAATCTGCCGGAGTGGCTAGAATACGATAATAATTTCAGTATATCTCAAACTCCCCAATGGTCAGATTATCCAGATGGTGGCTCTACCAATTTTTCTGTTACAGTGACTGACCAAAATGGTTCAACAGATGATTATGCATTTAATTTGCGAGTTATTCCCCTTAATTACCCGCCAGTCATTTCTGTGGCGGGGAGTCTAAATATTACCATTGATGAGGATCTTGTTACTAATACTTGGATCTCCCCTGCTATTTCAGTTGTGGATCAGGATTCGAACTTTTCAGATTTAGTTTGGAGTATAGAAAGCAATGCTTCTCATGGTGATATCTCAATTAGCGGTAGTGCTAATGCTCCTAATGTTGATTTTGTTCCTCATTTAGACTATTTTGGTTCAGATATCTTTACATTGTCAGTCAAAGATATAAACGATGGAAATTCCTCGGACTCCATCACCTTTAATTTAGTCATAAATCCAACTGATGACTCTCCCATATTTGAGACTAATTCCACATTTTTTACTGCGGTAGTGGGATATGAGTGGAGGTATGATTTTACTTTTTC
>ERZ807291.2230-NODE-2230-length-29626-cov-27.457881_pt1 | contig 29626 bp, 24 predicted proteins | sample MGYA00521257_ERZ807291 | MGnify/ENA primary metagenome ERZ807291 (study PRJEB31413, sample SAMN03169783) | marine metagenome | biome: Marine; feature: Water; material: Subsurface seawater | place: North Sea | collected 2011-04-28 | depth 1 m m ...
CCAAGATGCGGAATTTTATGTTGGAAAAGACAGCAAGATTAGCTCCTTTTTAAGTGCTGAGAATGGAGGAACTGCTGAACTTACTAATGTGCTTGAGTCTTTGGTTGAATTAAGAAGGGGGCTTTCTACCACTGATCTTGGGGAAATGATCGAAGCTGTTCAATCAGCAGAGAGAAATTTGATTCAGCAGGAGGACTCAGTGGTGGACAAGATGGGCGAGCTTTCCTCGAGGATGGTCCGTATGAACACGGTCCGCTCCCATGACGAGGAATATTTTTTGGAAATCGATCAGAGATTAGCCAAAGATTTGGATGTCGATCTATCGGAAGCAATTATGCAACTTACTAGGGTTTCAACTGCGTATCAGGCGGCTATGCAGGTGGGTGCTCAACTCCTCAATACTTCATTGCTTAACTATCTGTAATTTGTTAATAACTTTTCTTAAATGAAGTTAAATATTGGAGAAGAGCTCAAAGCTGATGGTGTTGATAGCTCTCATAAGAGCCACCTTCTTACCTTACCGCAGGGCTTGTTTGGCTTTCCAGAAATTAAAACAATGGAACTTTTTTATGATAAAGAAGAGCTTCCATTCATGTGGCTTCGAGAACAGGAAAAAAATGGTCTCGCTTTCATCGTGATTGAACCGGGTGGTATTATCCAGGACTATGCGGTCGAGATCTCTGATGCTGATGTTGAAATCCTTGGGATTACGGGAAGCGAAGATACCATGATTCTTAATATCGTTACCCTTCCTTCTGAACAATCTTCTAAAATTTCGGTTAATTTAGTCGGACCCGTAATCGTCAATCGTAACTCCTTGGTAGCCAAGCAATGTATTATCAACAATCATGAAAAATATTCTGCTCGGTTTCTTTTGGATCTTTCAGACGGTGGCAGCTAATTCTTTTAGCTGAAGGGCCATGCTTATATTATCACGCAAAGTTGATCAAGGGATTCGTATTGGTGACGAGATTGAAATTTCGGTTACCAAGATTGAGGGAGATTCCGTAAAAATTGGGATTTCCGCTCCCCGATCAATATCTATCCTCAGAAGAGAGATACTTGAGGAAATGCAGTCGTCCAATCAGGCTGCAGCCATGGGGGCTGCCCCTCAGGCTGGTGTCCTCAAAAGTACCCTTGCTGCGGGCTCAGCCCTTAAACTGATCCAGCAAATGAGAGCCAAGAAAGCTCTTAAAAAAGAAGAAAACAATCCTTCCCAAAATTCACCTTCCTCTTAGGTTGGTGGATGATTAACCGTTACTTCGAATGATTACATTCAGACCCTTTCGTGCAATTCGCCCATGTCCTGAGCATGCTCAATCAGTTGCCTCCAGGCCTTATGATGTGCTCAATTCCCAAGAAGCCAGAGCCGAAGCCAAGGACAACCGTAAATCCTTCCTCAGGGTAATTAAACCGGAGATCGACCTCCCTGAATCCACAGACCTTTATTCGGATGAAGTTTATATTTCCGGGAAAAAAACATTTTCCAAAATGATCGAGGACGGAATTTTTAATACAGATCCAGTTCCATCCTTCTATGTCTACCGTTTGACCATGGATGGTCGCAGCCAAACTGGCCTGGTTGGTTGTTGCCTTTTTGAGGAGTACTTTGAAGGAAAAATTAAAAAGCATGAACTTACTCGAACAGCCAAGGAAAATGACCGCGTTAAGCATGTCGAGACCTTACAAGCCAATGCGGAGCCAGTCTTTTTTTCCTATCGTGGTCAAAGCGATATTGACCAAGTTGTGGAGCATATTTCACGAACCGAACCGGTCTATGACTTTTTAGCCGACGATGGTATTCGGCATGAACTCTGGGTTTGTGATGATGCCAAAATCATTGAGGATTTATCTGCCAGCTTCAGAAATCTGGACGCTTTGTATGTTGCCGATGGGCATCATCGTACTGCGGCCGCTGCGAGGGTCGGGCAAAAGCTTAAAGAAAACAATCCTGCACACACCGGGACTGAAGAGTACAATTTCTTCATGGCTGTTTTATTCCCTGACGACCAGCTGAAAATTTTTGATTACAACCGTGTGGTCAAAGACTTAAATGGACATACGGAGGAAACCTTTCTCGAAAAGCTATCCCAGAATTTTACTTTGGAAAAAGATAGCTTACCCACAGTGAAACCCTCCAAAATCCGGGAGTTTGCCATGTATTTGTCTGGGGCTTGGTATCGACTTTCACCCAAGGAAATAGCGCACTCGGTTGACCCCGTAGAGGACTTAGATGTTACCATACTTTCTGATAAAATTTTACAACCTCTTCTAGAGATAGGCGATTTGAGAAAAAGTGAACGGATAGACTTTGTTGGAGGAATTCGTGGATTAACTGAACTTTCCCGTCGAGTTGACTCCGGAGAAATGGCGGTTGCATTCGCACTCTACCCGGTAAGTATGGACCAGTTACTTGCAATTGCAGATGCAGGTGAAATCATGCCTCCCAAAACTACTTGGTTTGAGCCCAAGTTAAGAAGCGGTTTGTTTATTCATTCGATCCAAGATTGATCTACGATCAAATTTGTTTTTTCTTATGAGTCGGACGCTTGTTCCTTAGAGCAAGTCTCTTAGAATATACTTTGATGAAACTTTTGGTCTTAAGTGCTTCCACAGGTGGAGGTCATGATATGCGTGCTTTTGCTTTGAGTGACTGGTGGATGGAGAAAGGGGGCAAGGGATCAGAGGTGTATCACCCTTTGGAGAATACATTTTTGGGCTACAGGGCAGGTTGCGAATTGTACAATATTATACAAAAAAAGCTGCCTTTGTTACATTTTGCATATTTCCATTTTCTTGAATTTGCAGCCATGCATCGTAAAGCAAGCCACATTATTGGTGGCCAAAAATTTGTTCGAAAAATCCAAGCTTATTCCCCTGATCTTATCGTTTCAACTCATGCCCATTTAAACCATGGATATTATGAATTATCCAGATTGCCCTCTTCAAAAGCTTCCCAATTTGTGGTTTATTGTGGAGAATTAGCTGATGGACAGGGCTTTTCTAGGCATTGGATAAACCCTAAAAACGACCTTTTTATAAGTCCCTTTGAGGAGGGCATACGGGCGGCACAAAAAAGGGGAATGCCTACTGAAAAAACTTTAATTGGAGGACCCCTTTTACGAAAACCATTTTATCAGGAAAATCAAAAATTTGATAGGATCAAAGTAATCAAGGCTCTTGGATTTGATTCCCAAATTCCTATTTTTCTTCTGGCAACTGGTGCCAATGGGGTAAATCGTCACATTTCAGTGCTTAAAGAACTCAGCAATTCAATGATTCACTGCCAAGTTTTAGCACTTTGCGGGACCAACGAAAAAACCTATCAGGGGATTATAAATCTTTCCTTAAACGACTGTGTTAAAGTGGTGCCATATCGTCGTATTACTGCGGATTCCATGGTAGAATTTCTACGTGCCTCAACTTGGATGTTGGCCAGGCCAGGTGCCGGACTTACCACAGAGGCATTAGCAACAGGTTGTCCTGTAATTTTTGATCTATCTGGAGGTTGCATGCCTCAGGAAAAGAATAACCTAAACTTTTGGAGATCAAGAACCGGCACTTTGCTGACTGCTCATTCACCTGCCCAACTTATCAAAATTATTCGAGCAGGGAACTTGGTGCCTCGCTTGAACATCCCACTCGAAGAATCCCCAAGTTTACTGCTTACTCATTTGTTTCGTCTTGCCAGAAATTCTCATGGTCAACGAGACTAGACTACCAATTTGGGCTGCAGCCCGTACAATCTATACCTGTGCGTGTGTACTTTCTGATAGTAACTATGCAAAGTATTTAGCACCCAGACTCTTACCAAATTATAAAATCAAGCTTGGAGAAGGTCTTATTTTTAGTGACCAACAATTTTTAAAAATTTTAAAAAATGGATTTGGCTTTCCCGAATTTAAAAGTTTGTTCCTTTACCCTTATCGTTCGATGCAATCTTTTAAACAGCTTTGGCAAGTAGGGAAATTGTTTAGAACCAATGATAGTGAAAAGTGTGCTCCCATTCTTTTACATGGTTCATTAGAAGCCATTTGCACTTACATGAACAACCACCGCAAGTCGGGTGAAGTTTTGGAGGCAGAAAGGGGTTCTTCTTTAGCAGTAACGATTTTAGGAACTGAAGAAATTTACTTAATCGATCACGAATCAAAAACAGGATGGTCTGTAAGCAGCAAAAAAAATAAGGTTTTTGCTTCTGCTAGTTTGGTATTTAAAAATCACCATATTGCCCATAAAGCATCCCTTGGTAAGCTGGATTCCTGGGTTGCTATGGTTAAAGGTGATATTTTGCTCTCTGGTCGTATTCCATTGCTTGATAAATTTGGATATATTGCGAGAATAGCCCAGAGGGAAGTTCCTCAGCCAAAATGAATAAAAGTAAAAAGTCTGATCTTCTCTTCCAACGGGCAAACCGTGTCATCCCTACCGGCATTTATGGCCATGTTGCACCCGGTAATGGCTTGCCGCAAGATTTCCCTCATTATTGTTTGTCTGGAGAGGGTTGTCGTTTCACCGATGTGGATGGCAACGAGTGGTTGGACTTTATGTGTGGATTCGGTGCTGTTTTGCACGGTTATCGCCATCCGACCATTGAAAGCTCAGTAGGTTTACAGCAGCAGCATGGTTCAGTGTTCAACCAGCCTAGCGAATTAATGGTAGAGCTTGCAGAAAAACTGGTTGAGCAGATTGGTTTTGCTGATTGGGCGGTATTTGCGAAAAACGGATCTGACCTTACCACCTGGGCGATCCGTGTGGCGAGGGAGCATTGTGGCAGAGAGTATGTGGTAAAGGCGAAAGGGGCATATCATGGTGTGGATGCATGGTGCGACCCTGGAATAGGGGGGCGTATTTCATCTGACCGGTCACACATATTAGAATTTGAATGGAATGATGTTGATCAACTCGAGCTTCTTTTCCAGCAGTATGATGGAAAAATAGCTGCTGTCATTCTTACGCCCTACCACCACCCATCCTATTCCCCATCGATACTGCCCGCAGATAGTTTTTGGCAAAATGTGGAGAACTTGTGCCGTAAGAATGGTACCGCGTTAATATTGGACGATGTCCGCTGTGGTTGGAGACTTCACGATGAGGGCTCGCATAAATACTTTGGTTTCACTCCCGATTTAGCCATTTATTCCAAGGCTATGGGGAACGGATATGCCATTTCAGCTTGCCTTGGATCAGACAAGTTCCGAGCTGGTGCCTCGGATGTTTTCTTAACCGGAAGTTGCTGGAATGATGCCTACGCAATGGCAGCTGCACTTGCTTGCCTCAAACTAGTTCGCGATCAACAAACTGCAGGGAGTGTTTTACAAAAAGGCCGTTTGTTTTGTGCAAGGCTTGAGTCTATCGCCCAAAGTCATGGAGTTCCCCTGAAAATGACCGGTGTTGCATCGATGCCTTATCCTTGGATTGAAGGAGACGATGACCTTTATCAAATCCAAGCATTTTGTAAGATTGCAGCAGCTTATGGATTGTATTTCCACCCCCATCACAACTGGTTCATAAGCAATGCCATGAATGATGATGACATGGAACATGCGGAGGTGCTTTCAAATAAGGCACTTGAGGAATTTGGAAATGAGTTTTACTCGGGCTCCTGAAGAATAGAATAATTGGTAAATCATTGCTCGATAAAACGCGTTGTCTTTCCCCATCGCTTCACTCATTCTACTGTAATCCAATTTCTCTGTCATGCTTGATGATTCATCCATATTAGTTACCGGAGGTACCGGCTCTTTTGGCAAAGAGTTTATCCGTAAAGTTTTACAATCCTCTCGCCCTCGCCGTATCATTATTTATTCGCGGGATGAATGGAAGCAGTCAGAAATGCAAGCTGATCCCGACTTTCAGGATAAGTCGGTACGGTTTTTCCTTGGTGATGTTAGAGATAAAGACCGCTTAGGTTTAGCAATGCGGGAAGTCGATTATGTGATTCATGCAGCTGCACTCAAGCAAGTCCCGGCTGCTGAATACAACCCTCATGAATTCATCAAGACCAATGTAAACGGTGCTACAAACATCGTGGAAGCCGCAATTGGTGCCAAGGTAAAGCGCGTGGTTGCTTTGAGCACAGACAAAGCGGTCAACCCGGTAAACCTTTATGGAGCTACCAAGCTTTGCTCGGATAAAGTCTTTATTGCTGCCAACAGTTATGCTGGTGGAGGAGCAACCACTTTTTCTGTCGTTCGTTATGGCAATGTTGTTGGGAGCCGGGGGAGTGTGATTCCACTCTTTCAAAAACAAAGAGAAACGGGAAAGATCACCATCACTAATCCTGATATGACCCGGTTTCTGATTACTTTGAATCAGGGGGTGGACTTTGTTTTGCAAAGCTTGAAAAATATGGTGGGGGGAGAATTGTTTGTCCCTAAAATTCCAGCCTGTACGGTTGATAGCTTGGCTGATGTTTTGGCCCCAAATTGCGAACGTGAGATTATTGGTTTACGCCCGGGCGAGAAAATTCATGAAATTTTGATTCCATCCGACGAAGCCCGAAATGTTCTTGAATTCGAGAATCATTTTGTGATTCAACCAGTGCAGGCCTTTTGGGGAAATAAGATTGGAATTCTTGGTGGGGTTAGTTGCTCACCAGATTTTCATTATGCAAGTAATGTTAATTGCAAGACCTTATCCTTGGATGAACTTTCAGACCTCCTCAAGGGCTATCTGCCAAATTAAGTTTTCCTTCCTTTGGACATCCTTTCTCGAATCTCTGAAATTTCCCTTCCGCCCTTGGTTGTTGCCGAACTTTCAGGCAATCATGGAGGAAGTATAGACCAAGCACTTCGCTTGGTCGTTGCGGCAAAAGAAGCCGGTGCCGATGCCATAAAATTGCAAACCTATCGGCCCGAAACCATCACGGTTGAGGGGAAAGATGATAGGTTTTTATTGAAGTCAGGACTATGGAAGGGGAAATACCTACATGACCTCTATCATGAGGCAATGACTCCCTGGGAATGGCATCCAGTCCTTGCGAAAGAAGCACATAAATTGGGCTTGGTTTGCTTTAGTTCTCCGTTTGATGAAACTGCGGTGGATTTTTTGGAGCATTCCATAAGTCCACCCATTTATAAAGTTGCCTCTTTTGAATTAAATCACTTTCCCATGCTCCAAAAAATTGGCACGACCGGAAAACCAGTTTTAGCCAGCGTTGGAGTTTCTCAAAAGAGTGAAATTGATCAAGCTGTGAAGGTTTTAAAAGACTCTGGATGCCCCGGAGTTGTTCTTTTGTATTGTGTTAGTGAATATCCGGCAAATCCGAGCGAATTTTGTTTAAAGGAAATGCCCAAATTGAAAAATGATAATGTGGAGGATTTTGGTTTATCTGATCATTCGCTTGGTCATGTGGTTGCCGTAGCTGCAACTGCATTGGGTGCACGGGTGATTGAAAAACACATCTGTTTGGATAAAAATCCCTCATCCATAGATGGTGGTTTCTCCATGCTCCCTGATGAATTTGCCCAGATGGTTGAAGCGGTTCGCACTACTCACCTGGCAATTTCAGGAATTAGACAATCTCCGAGCGGGGCAGCTTTTTATAAAAGATCCATTTTAGTCTCCTCTCCAGTTTGTATCGGTGATCGCCTTACTCCGGAAAACATCCGAATCGCAAGGCCTGGTGATGGATTGTGCCCAAGTAAGTGGAATGAGGTTTTACATTGTTACGCAACAAAAAATATGGGGGTAGGGCATCCGCTTTCAGAAAAAGATTTTAAGCCCGCTTAATTTCCTCAATTTTGCAAAGAAACAGCCATTATTTTGCAATTTGAGATCACAGATGCTAATGTATATATTGGTGCTACCTGATCCCAAAGAGAGAGATATTAACTTGCCCAATTTTCAGGGTTCCCCTGAAGAGCGTCTGCGTGCCGCCTGTGTATGGGTTGCGGATAATTCACCAGGCAGGCAACTGACTTTGGAAGAGATTGGGAGGGTTATGGGTGTTACCAGGGAGAGAGTCAGGCAGATCGAGGCTCATGCTTTGCGTAAGCTCAGGCATCCTTCTAGAATTCGGTATTTGCAGGAAAGTTGAATTTCTAGAAATTCAACGGCAGAAATGTTTGGTTAATCAATCAACATTTCTTTTGCAGATTTACCTTGGGGTATCATTGGCAAAACATGCTCGGTATAAGGTACAATAATTTCCAAAAGATAGGGCTCATCTGCATCGAGCATTTCACGCATGGCTTCTCTTAAGTCCTCTCTTTTGCTCACTCTTCTCGCTTTAACCCCAAATCCTTCGCACATTTTAATGTAATCTGGATAAATTGCTTCTAAATTGTCGGGACCGCCAATGTTTTCTGGATCACATAAAATGGTATGCCCGCGGACTGATTCATAAAACCTGTCTTCCCACTGCACCACCATGCCTAAGTGTTGATTATTTAGAAGCAAGCACTTGGCGTTTATCTTCTCAATTTTTGCAGTGGCCAGCTCTTGTACATTCATGAGGAAAGAACCGTCCCCATCAATATCGATCACTTCTTTATCGGGCCGGGCCACTTTAGCACCGACTGCGGCGGGGTAGCCAAATCCCATAGTCCCTAAACCAAGCGATGATATGTAGGTCCTGGGCTCCTTGAATCTATAGTACTGGGCCGCCCACATTTGATGCTGCCCAACACCAGTTGTGATGATTGCATCTCCTTTTGACTCCTGATAAAGGACATCGACTGCTTCCTGCGAAGTGATGTGTTCTCCTTTGTCATATTTAAACGGATATTGCTTTTTCCAACCAGACAATGTCTGACTCCATTCGGAAAGGTCAGGCTTCGTGAAGCCATTCTTTTTAATCAATTCTGACAGTCTTTGCAGGGCGTATTTGATATCCGATTTGATGGGGAAATGGGCGTGAACATTTTTGTTGTGCTCGGATTGGTCAACATCGAAGTGAATGACATAAGCCTCTTGGGCATATTTGCTGACAAGACCAGTGATTCGATCATCAAATCGGGCACCCGCACAGATAAGTAAGTCACTCTCGCAAACAGCCCAGTTGCCGGCAACTGTTCCGTGCATACCATACCAATAGAGGGATTGTTCATGGTCTGGATCAAATGCACCAATACCCATTAATGTATGGGTAACAGGCAGACCGGTCAGTTCGGCAAATTCTTTTAGCTCCTGGTGAGCCTCGGAGGAAATAATTCCACCTCCCGTGTATAATACAGGCTTTTTCGCCTTGGAAATTAGATTGAGTACTTCAGTAAGTTCCTCGTCTGTTGCTTTAGGTTGATCGAGCTTGTACCCCTCTAAATGCCCAACTTTATTTGGGAAAAAAGGCTCAAATACTTTTTGTTGAACATCTTTGGGTATATCTATCACCACTGGCCCGGGTCTGCCACTGGTAGCAAGGTAAAACGCTTCTTTAACAATTTTAGGAAGATCTTCTGCGGTAAGAACCAGATAGCTGTGCTTTACTACAGGCAAAGTCATGCCGAAAAAGTCAGTCTCCTGAAAGGCTGCTTTCCCAATAAACTGTTGGTAAACCTGTCCGGTTATTGCAACCAATGGAATGCTATCCATAAATGCATCGGCGATACAGGTAACGAGATTGGTTGCTCCAGGTCCAGATGTGGCCATGCATACACCGGCTTTCCCTGTGGCACGGGCATATCCATGGGCCATAAAACCTCCTCCTTGCTCCTGTCTGGGCAGAATAGTGCGGATTTTCTCCGAGCGGGTAAGGGATTGGTGAAGTTCCATTGAGGCACCACCCGGATAGGCAAAGACCACTTCCACTCCCTCGCGCTCAAGTGCAGATACGAGAACATCCGCACCTTTCATGGCGGGACCAAGCTCGCCGGCTTCTTCTTGATTGGGTGAAGTTATGGATTGTGTAGTCATAATGTTTCCTTAGCAAAGAGAGTTATTAACATGTCTTACTTGAACCGCTTTTACAAGGTGAAAGCCCAACGCGTTTTATCCCTTTGAATTACGAATTTTCATTAAAACCAAAACTTGCCCCGATTGAAAATTAGCGCGAAGCTGTTCTAAAATGGCTAACTTGAAAAAGAAAAAAGGCATCGCAGAACCATCGTGGACTGCCATCCGCTCTTTGCTCGATGACGATTCAGAGGTCGTCCGCGGAGGGTTAATCAAATTACTCCAGGATTTCCCGGATGAGGGTAGGGAGTTTTTACTTAAACTTTGTCAGGGAGAAGACTCTTACCTAGCTAAGCATGCTCAGAATATAATTCAGAAACTTGGTTGGATTGACGGTGCGGGAGACTTTCTCCGTTTTATTCGTTCCCTTCGTTATGAGTTGGAAACAGGGTGGTTTTTATTGGACCGTACGGTATATCCGGGGTTTGAACCTGCCAGTTATTCTTTCTTTCTCGATAAATTGGCCGATCGTTGCCGGGAATTACTTCTCCAACCGTCCAGCCCGCGAATGTCATGTGAGGTGATCAACCGTGTACTTTTTCATGAATATGGATTCAGGGGAGCCCGTGAAAATTTTGAAAATCCAGAAAATAGTTTTTTTCATCGGGTACTCGACCGGAGAGAGGGGCTGCCCATTACCCTCTGTGCGGTCTACATTCTTGTTGCCCGTCGAATCGGATTTGAGCTCGACCCAATCGGAACGCCGGGTCGTTTTATGGTTGGTTGTTTTGCCGAGCGTCATCCTTTTTACATCGATTGCTGGGCAGGTGGGCGGTTTATTGAATTGGATCAAATGGAAGAAAATTTGGGAGTCTTGCCCGATGAAGAGTCTGGTGCTGCTCTTTTACCAGTGACTGTGGCCGAAACCTTGACCCGGGCATGCCGAAACCTCAGCCGCCACTATGCATCCTCCAATGATTTGACCAAGATGAAATTGTTTGAGTCCTTTGTTCGTGAATTCGAAAGAGTTCATCAGGAAGCATCCAATGCCTAAGGAAAGTTTTCTTCTCGATCAATTTAGTGCTCTCCCTCCCCGTGAGGTTGGGCTTGCGGTTCTTGGATATCCAATCAAGCATTCAATAAGCCCGCAGCTACACAATGCCGCCCTTAAAGTTCTGGCTGAAAAAGAGCCGGAATTTAATAATTGGAAATATCACAAGATTGAGGTGCACCCCGAAAACCTCTCAGATGCTTTACCCAAACTCGCCGAACTTGGGTTTCGCGGATTAAACCTTACCATTCCCCATAAAGTCGAGGTACTACCAATGCTTTCTTCGATGGATGAACAAGCCCGGGCCATGGGTGCAGTTAATACATTAAACTGGGAAGAGGGAAGGTGGAAAGGTTACAACACGGATGGAATCGGATTATCCCGTTCTGTTCGAGAGGTATTCGATCGCTCGGTCAAAGAATTCCAAGTGTTGGTATTAGGTGCTGGGGGAGCCGCCCGTGCCGCGGTTGCCCAGTGTCTTTTTGAGGGTTGTGAAAACTTGGCAATTTTCAACCGCTCGATGGAGCGGGCCTATCAATTATCGAGTGCCTTAAAAGAAAACGGTTTTGAGCAGAAAATTTCCTTGGTGAAATCTTTATCTCATTTCCCCCACAACGCAGAGCAGCCTGTATTAGTGATCAATGCTACTTCACTTGGCTTGGCCATGGATGATCCTGCCCCCGTTGATCTGTCATGCCTAAAGGGGGAAGTGTTCGTTTACGATATGGTTTACAACCCGCCGGATACCCGATTGTTGATGCAGGCAAAGGAAAAAAGGTTTCCCCATGCTAATGGCTTGGGCATGTTGGTTGGCCAGGCCGCTCGCTCATTGGAAATATGGTCGGAAAGGGAGGTTTCAATCCATGCAATGAGTTGTGCCGCCCTGCAGGCAATGTCTGACTAATTCTCCTTTTCAAGATGGAAAACATATCGAATTTATCTCTGCTTCTACCCATATTAGGTTTTTTTACGGGTTGTTGCCTGGGAAGTTTTCTCAATGTGGTGGCCTATCGTGTACCTCGGGATTTATCAATCATCCGTCCCGGTTCCTGTTGCCCAAATTGTTCAGCCCCTATACCTTGGTCATTAAATCTTCCGATCTTAGGGTGGCTCATTTTAAAGGGGCGTGCCCGTTGTTGTTCGGCCTCGATTTCTCCCCGGTATTTTATAATCGAACTTGCGGTGGGTCTTGTTTTCTCATGGTTCTTTTTTACTTTTTCATCCGATCAGGAATGGGGGACTTTGCTTGCCTCCTGTGCTTTTGCCTGGGTGTTAATTGGGGTAATTGTGATTGATTTGGAAACTATGATCATTCCTGACCGCCTTAGTATTGGTGGCGCCTGTCTTGGCCTTATTCTTTCCCTTTACTTTCCTTCAATCCACAATATCGGTCACCACCCCATGGGCTTGGATAATTTACTTTCGGGCTTAACCAGTCTGGTTGGCATTTTGATAGGATCCGGATTGCTCTACTGGATTGGTGCTATTGCGAGCAGGTTGTTCGGGCGTGAGGCACTCGGGGAGGGGGATGTTAAATTATTAGGGTGTGTGGGTGCATTTTGTGGCTGGCAAGGAGCAGTTTTTTGCATTTTTGGAGGTGCTCTGCTTGGATGCGTTTGCTTAATTCCCATATTTATTTGGCAAAGGTTTGCGAAAGCGGATAAGCAAGCACCAGGTCAACTGGCTTTTGGCGTGGAAATTCCCTTTGGACCCTACCTTTCCCTGGCCGCTCTCGGATATTTCTTTGGGTTGAAAGAATGGATCATTCCATGGTTCGAATGGGTCGATAAAGTGACAATTTAAGCTCATCATATTTATCGAATTCGGAAAGTCTTCAACAAGTGACTTCCTGTTTTCAGGATTTTGGCGTTGAAGAATTGTGCAAATCGGGACATTCATTGGCATAGCCAGCAAAACTTACACCCCAAATTTAGATTCATGAAAAAATTGCTTGTTGCCAATCGGAGCGAGATCGCAGTGCGGATCTTTCGTTCCGCTACGGAGTTAAACCTTAGAACCGTCGCAATTTATGCAGAAGAGGACCGTTTTGGAGTCCATCGATTCAAGGCCGATGAAGCCTACCTGATCGGCAAGGGAAAAGGTCCTGTTGCTGCTTATCTTGATATCGATTCCATCATCTCTCTAGCCAAGGATAAGGGCGTAGATATGATACATCCGGGATACGGATTTCTTTCTGAAAATCCTTATTTTGCCCGTGCCTGTGAGGAAGCGGGAATTACTTTTGTTGGTCCGCGCCCCGAACTCATCGAGCGCATGGGAGACAAAGTGGCAGCCAGGAAAGCTGCGGAAGATGCGGGTGTGCCCACTTTGCCCGCTACCCCCAACCCAGTCGCTAAACCTGCCGATGCGTTGAAGTGGGGGCGTAAAATTGGCTTTCCCTTAATCATTAAAGCCGCCTTTGGTGGTGGTGGCCGAGGTATGCGGGTGGTGATGGATGAAAAGGATCTCAAACCCATGCTTGAAGAGGCACAAGGTGAGGCTGAGCGGGCCTTCGGTAATTCTGCGGTATTTTTGGAACGCTATGTTGGAAGGGCCAAACATTTGGAGGTGCAAATACTTGGCGACCGAAAAGGCAATGTGGTTCACCTGCATGAACGTGACTGCTCGGTTCAGCGCCGTTATCAAAAAGTGGTCGAAGTGGCACCCTCCATTGGATTGCCTGAAAAGGTGGTAAAAGAGCTTTGCGATGCGGGCGTTCAGTTAGCCGAGAAAATTGGCTATGACAATGCCGGTACCGTTGAATTTCTCCTGGATCAGGACACCAATGAATGGTTTTTCATTGAGATGAACCCCAGGATTCAAGTTGAGCATACTGTTACCGAACAGATTACCGGTATTGATATTGTACGCTCGCAAATTCTGGTGGCAATGGATCATCCTTTGCACGGCAAAAAAATTGGCATTCCTGCACAGGAAAGTATACCCAGGAATGGATGTGCGGTGCAGTGCCGGGTAACCACGGAAGATCCGGAAAAGGGGTTTACCCCAGACTACGGAAAGATCCTTAGCTACCGTTCATCGGCAGGTTTCGGAGTGCGCCTGGACGGTGCAATGGGGGATACCGGATCGATTATTACTCCTTTTTATGACTCCCTGCTCGTAAAAATTACCACATCTGGACCCAACCTTTCTCAGGCATTAGACCGGATGCATCGTGCTTTGCGAGAAATGCGGATACGTGGTGTCAAAACGAACATTCCTTTTCTTGAAAATGTGATTTCTCACAAGGAATTTGTGGAAGGGCGTGCTTCCACCAAAATGATTGATGTCACTCCGGAGCTTTTCCGATTCAAGGCACGCAGAGACCGGGCATCCCGCCTACTCAATTATCTCGGAGAAATTGTGGTCAATGGAAACCCACAGGTTAAAGGGCGTGAGCGCATTAAACATCCTTTGCCCCTTATCGTGCCTGAGCACGACCCTAAGCAGTCCCCCCCCCGCGGAACCCGCGATCTATTGCTTGCTGAAGGAGCCGTTAAATTTTCCAAGTGGTTACGGGACCACAAACCGTTGATGGTTACCGATACGACCTTACGCGACGCACATCAGTCCCTTTTTGCCGCCCGTATGCGGACTTACGACATGCTTGCTGTGGCCGATTTTATTGCCCGCCGCTTGCCGGGTCTCTTCAGTTTAGAAATGTGGGGAGGTGCGACCTTCGATACCTGTATGCGTTTTCTGGGTGAGTCTCCTTACGAACGATTGCGTAAGTTGCGGGAACGCATACCTAACATTCTTTTTCAAATGCTCCTCCGTGGCTCAAACGGGGTAGGGTATGCCAATTACCCTGACAATGTGGTGCGTGAATTTGTTATTCATTCCTCAGAAGCGGGCATGGATGTATTCCGAATTTTTGACTCCCTTAATTACCTGCCCAACCTCAAGGTAGCCATGGAAACGGTTAGTGAGAGCACTAAATCATTGTGCGAGGCTGCCCTTTGCTACACCGGAGATTTTACCGACCCGAAGGAGGAAAAATATGTCCTTAAATACTATGTGGATTTAGCCAAGGAGTTAGAAAAAATGGGTGCCCATATCATTGCCATCAAAGATATGGCGGGTTTGTGTCACCCCACTGCAGTAAATCGGTTGGTCAAAGCCCTGCGCGATGAAATTTCCCTGCCCATACACTTTCACACTCATGACTCAAGTGGCATTGCCTCTGCCTCCGTACTCAAAGCTTCCGAGGCTGGGGTGGATGTGGTTGACCTTGCGGTATCGTCGATGTCGGGATGCACCAGTCAGCCTAACCTCAATTCCATTGCCCATGCCTTACGCAACGCTCCACGATCCACGGGGTTGGATGTCTTTGCTCTCAATGAACTATCCATCTATTGGGAGGCAGTCCGTCAGTATTACTCTCCCTTCGATACTTCGCCCCCTTTTGGTAGTGCAGAGGTTTTTCACCACCAAATGCCAGGTGGTCAGTATACCAACTTGCGCGAGCAGGCTACTGCCTTGGGCCTTGGCAAACGCTGGCCAGATGTGGTCAAAACTTATCAGGAGGTCAACCGGTTGCTTGGAGATATCGTCAAGGTTACGCCGAGCAGTAAATGCGTGGGAGATCTTGCTATTTTCCTGATCACTAAGGGGGTAAAACCCGAAGATATGGTTAATTTGCCGCCTGAGACTGGTTTTCCTGAATCAGTGATCGATTTGCTTTCGGGTAATCTCGGCCAACCTATGGGTGGTTGGCCCAAGGCGGTGCAAAAAGTCGTACTGGGCAAGCGTAAACCGATGCGTGGACGTCCAGGTGCATCGGCCCCCAAAATGGACCTTAAGAAAGAATTCTCCGCTCTTCAAAAAAAGATTGGCCGCAAGGCAACTGAGGACGATCTGTTTGCCCATTTGATGTATCCGAGTGTTTTTCAGGATTATCTCGGTTTTCGTTCCAAATATGGAGATGTTTCTGTTCTTCCCACCACATCTTATTTTCATGGATTGGCGGTTGGTGAGGAAATTTCGATTGAGATTGAAGAAGGAAAAACCTTGTTTATCAAACTTCTCAATGTGGGAGAGCCCGATGAAAAGGGTGTGCGCTCTTTAACTTTTGAACTCAATGGAAAGGCGAGGACGACCCTGGTTGAGGATAAATCCGTCAAGGGCGATGCCAAAGCCCGCGAAAAAGCGGATCCTGCCAACCCGCTTCACATTGGTGCCCCTATTCCTGCGATGATAAGCAGTATTGCGACCAGTGTGGGTAAGGCGGTTCAAAAAGGTGATAAGATCGCCGTACTCGAAGCGATGAAGATGCAAACCACTCTTTATGCATCCACAGATGGCACGGTCGATGAAGTCCTTGTCCAAGTTGGGGAATCGGTTGAGTCGAAAGACTTAATTGCCAGACTGCGTACCTAATCCTACCCTGATTTTGTGAAGAAACTTCCACCCATCTTTTTCTTCGAATCTGTTTTGGCAGGAGTTTTTCTTTGTTTGTGCAATGCGGTTTTGGCACAGGACCTGATCATACCAGAACCTGCCCTGCAAAACGCCATTGCTCGATCCTTGGGTGTCAGTGAGCAAAGTTTGTCTAAATCTTTGGTTGAAAACAAGCTTACCCGATTACAAGCAAACGACCTTGAAATTCGTGATCTTAGCGGTCTTGAACATGCCAAAAATCTGGAATCGCTTGTTTTAAGGGATAATCTAATCGACGATCTTACACCGATTCAAACACTTACCAAACTCAAGAACCTCGATCTCTCGGGCAATCGCTTGTATAATCTCAGCACTCTTGCCCCCTTGAAATCCACCTCTCTTCACATTCTTAATCTTTCCAGGAATCGCTTGCTTGGATTAACAGGAATTGAAAGTTTTCGTGCACTTGCCCAGCTTGATGTATCCAGTAATGCCCTTATTGATCTGGAAGGCGTGGGCAATTTAAAAGGACTGGTTAATTTGTATGCTCAGGGCAATCAGCTTGGCCGGGTGGAAGCTTTTGTGGACCGCAACCGCAATAAGGAATTTGACCCCGGGGAAAGCTTTAATGATGAGAGTGGTAATGGCAAAAGGGATACCGATCCATTGGTCGAGTTGCAGAGCCTCACCAGCCTTTCTTCCCTTCATCTTTATGATAATCGCATTTCAATCCTCGACCAATTAAACAACTTGCCCGCACTGCATACGCTCTTGCTTTCTGGCAACCTGATTGAATCAATTATGCCTTTGTCACGCTTGGAATCCCTGAAGATTCTTGCACTGGGTAATAACCGTATACACACGCTCGACGGTTTGGGTAGTTTAACCAAACTTGAGAGGCTGAACCTTTCTGAAAATCAAATTTGCGACCTCCGAATTTTGAGGGATCTTCAAAATCTAACTGATCTTGATTTAAACACCAACCTGCTTACGAGCCTTACTGATCTTTCCGCACTCTCCAATATTCATACGCTTGGTCTCTCCCGTAATTTAATCCGAGATCCATCCCCGGTCATTTCATTGCCTAAACTTCGCCGACTTACCTTAAGTTTTAACCAGATTCCATCCGACCGTCTTGCTTTCAAGGATCTTTTTCGGGAAGCTGAGTCCCGAGGCGTTTACCTAAATATTCGAAATCAGGCTCAATACCGTCCACCTGTAGACAGTCTGGTTCGTTCCCTCATCGGTCACCCACGATCAAATGTACACCTGGGCAACTATTTAAGGGAGCAGGGGTATGCCCGTTTTGTTGACCTTCTTCTCGATCCGAAGATTAAACCAGATGATTTCGACTTAGCATGCCAAGCGTGGGAAAAGGCGTTGAAATTTGAGAAGTCAATTAGCTCAATTCCCTTTCCGGGAAATTAAACTACTTTGGTATTCTGTTTGCTGCTTATTTGTCGAAGTAAACCAGCGCTCCTAAAATTACCGACAGAATAAATCCAATCAGGTAGATCATGCGTACAGCAAGCTTGTGAAAAGCATGGGATCGTACCAAGCGATCCAATGTTTTTCGGTATTCACGCTTTAAGCGCTTCTTAAAACTGGAAGATTCTGCGGGCAATTATAAAAATACGGTAGGATAAAGTTACGACAACCCTACAAAAATACGCTTGCTTTTCAAGTGTTGATTAAGGGGTTACCTTCCATCCTTTACAGGGTTGGCAAAGTGACATAAAAATCTTGGTCTGATGGCAACCAAGCAACGCACCATTCTTAAGGAACGAGCGATACAGGGCAAGTCCCTGCACACTGGCGAAGAAGTCACCATGACTCTAAAGCCAGCTGAACCCAATACCGGATTCCTGTTCCGCCGGGTAGATTTGTACGGCAAGCCAGAGATCAAGCCATTGGCGGAAAATACTTCTGACCTGGTACGGAGCACCACCATTACCGACGGCAACGCAAAAGTCCATACGATCGAACATGTGCTTAGTGCACTTGCTGGATGTGGTATTGATAATGCGGAGATTGAATTGGATGCAAGTGAACCTCCAATCATGGATGGTTCCTCCCGTCCATTTGTTAACCTGATCATGGAAGCCGAACCTTTGGAGCAAGAAGAGGACAGGAAATTTTTGGAAATTACTGAGCCGGTTTCGGTGACTTCAGGTAACCGTTCGATTATTGCTTTACCCCATGACGGGTTTCGAGTTACCTGCACTTCGGCGGATGATCGGGGGATCCACGTACAGCACCTTTCGATCGATATCGACCCCGAAACATATGTTGCTCAGATTGCCCCGGCCCGCACCTTTACCATCTACGAGGAAATTGAAGAACTCATTAAAATTGGCAAAATTCAGGGGGGCAGCCTGGACAGTGCCATTGTCATCAAAGGTGATAAGATTCTCTCCAAGGAACCTCTCCGGTTTGAGGATGAATTTGTTCGGCATAAAATCCTTGATATCGTGGGCGATTTTTCCCTGCTTGGAAAGTTTCTTAAGGCCCATATCATTGCGGTTCGACCGGGCCATTCTTTAAATTCCCAACTTGTTGCAAAAATAATTGAGACTGCCGCTGGAAAAAAGGGGAAAGCTTCCGTCGGTACTTCGCCAAGGAAATCTTATGTTATGCCCGATGAAACCGAGCTGGATATCCGGCGGGTGCTCGATGTTTTGCCCCACCGGTTTCCCTTCGTTCTGATCGACCGTGTGATTTCGATGGATGGCGATACCAGCCTGACCGCACTGAAAAATGTATCGGTCAATGAACCTTTTTTCCCGGGGCACTTTCCTGGACATCCCGTCATGCCTGGTGTCTTGCAGCTTGAAGCCATGGCTCAGGCAGCTGGTATTTTGTTGCTTCGTAAGGGATCAGCCGAAGGGAAGGTCGCTTTTTTTATGAGTGCGGACAAAGTAAAGTTTCGCAAACCCGTTGTGCCGGGTGATCAACTGATTATTGTCGCCACCCTCGAAAAAGTAAGAGGGAATAAACTGGCCACCGCCAAGGTGGAGTGCAAGGTTGGCGACCACCTGGTTTCCTCTGCGAGCTTGATGTTTGCCATTGTCGATGCAGGCGATGAAGCCTGATCCTGCCTTTCATGTCGGTCAAAATTCATCCACAAGCCATTGTTGAGCCCAATGCTCAGCTTGGGGAAGATGTAGAAATAGGCCCATTTTGCTACATTGGAGAAAAAGTTGTAATTGGTGATCACAGCCGGGTTTTACATCATGCAACCGTGGAGGGAAAGGTTACGGTCGGTGCCAACAATACCATATTTCCCTACGCCCTAATTGGCGGCTTAACCCACGATCTGAAATATCAGGGGGGCGATCCTGGTTTAAAAATTGGGGACGGAAATATTTTCCGCGAATATGTGACTGCCCATGTGGCCACCAATTCAGAGGACTTTACCACCATTGGATCCAATAATGTCTTTCTTGCTTACAGCCATGTGGCCCACGATTGTACCATAGGGGATCATCTTGTTATGAGCAGCCACTCGGCTCTTGGTGGTCATGTGGAAGTGGGCAACCATGTAAATATCGGATGGGGTGCAGGGGTTCATCAGTTTTGCCGGTTGGGCCGTCACTGTATGGTATCTGCCTGTTCCAAGCTGGTGCAGGATGTCCCCCCCTTTATGCTTGCAGACGGCTCACCGGCTGATGTCCGTTCCATTAATAAGGTTGGGCTGGAAAGGGCGGGGTTTGAATCATCAGAAATCGATCTGATTCGTACCGCATTTAAAGTCTTGTACCGTCGTGACTTTAACCGTTCTCAAGCGTTGCAGCACCTGGAGGAAAATTTCGACACGGATTCAGGCACGGTGCTCAGTGAGATACTGTCTTTTGCCCGGGCCAGTGCCCGTGGCATGGCCTGATTTTAACCTTCTCTTACTTATTCAGTAGGTTGCAGGGAAGACAGGTAATCCCACGAATAGATTCCCGACCCGTGCCCGTCACTGAAAAGTAACCGGACCGCATAATTCCCGACTCTTTCAAACTTTCGGATCGAAACGCCCTCATACTGCCGCAGTTCACTTCCCCCCGAAATTCTACCAAAAATATCTGTCTCACCAGCCTGTTCAGCACTGGGAGAATTTGCCCGCAGGTAGTGGGATTCCAAAAATAATTCCGTACCGTCTTTCCATCGTAAGGCAAGGAATTCTCCAACCAGATCAATCTTTTCCGGTGCTTCCATGTTTCACCAGATCAGGAAATAAAAATTACGCTCAAATAAAGGAATCCAGACTGTTGTTTGAGCCCGGTTGTTCGGAGGGAGGGTTGCCCCCACCGTAGTATGGATCGAGCACTTCATTCTGGAAAGGTCTTCCAGGGTCATCCCCCGCACGGGCTGCCCGGTCAAAATCTTCCAACTCTCTCCTAATCATTTCTTCCTGTAAATCCACTTCCTCCAACTCCCGGTCCAGGCTTCTTTCGTCCCAGTATTTATCATTGTGCACCTGGGTAGGTTCTGGTTTTTCGGGTAAGTTGTCTGGTTTTACCACCTGCCAGTCTGGCTCTCGGGTGCAATCAACACCAGGATCATCCACCGTGTCCACACTAGGGGGCGGTTCCCCCGGCTTTCCACAATTCTGATCCATTAATTTGGGCGGGGTTTGATCTTTCAGCGACCCCCCCAGGTCTAAATCATCGGCCGACTTAGTCACCTTGACCGATGATTCATTGCCCATTTTCGGGACTTCTGCGGCTGACTGGTTGGCCTTTTCGAGATTTAGTTCACGAAATTTTTGCTCCATCGCAGGGGTTATTCCATCAGTAGAATTGGCTTCCATAGGGCTAACCTATGCTCAGACCAAATTACTTGGCAAATTGAAACTTATGTTGGTTCACAAATAAATAACCGTTTGCCTTTTTGATTGCGAACATTCTGCAAATTGTACATTTTCAAAAGCCTTATGCCTAGAGAAACAGTGATTATAGAGTGCACCGAAGCGCGGAAAGAAGGGAAACCACCTTCTCGTTACCTTAGTTCCCGCAATAAAAAGTTGCAGACCGAAGTGGTTGAAAAGAAAAAGTACAACCCATTTCTCCGTCGCCGCACCATTCATCGCGAAATCAAAAAGGCCTAGTATCGACTAGGCTTTGATGCTTGAGGCACGCAGCCCAAGCACTCTTATTCTATAGTTAGCTAGTCCCCCGGAAGAAGTTCTGTCAATTTGCGGGCTACTTCTGTCATTTCTTTACTCGAGGGATTATCCGGATTGGCGATCACCACGGGTGTGCCATGATCTCCCCCCAGCCTGACTTCTTCATGAAGGGGAATTTCTCCAAGAAATGGACATTTGAGGGCATGCGCAGTAGTGGCACCTCCGCCCTGACCAAATATATGGTTTTTTCTGCCACTTTCTTCGTCGAGCAAATAACTCATGTTTTCAACGACTCCCAAAATGGGCACATTTACTTTTTCAAACATTCTTGCACCCCGTCTGGCCACATCAACCGCAGCTTTTTGTGGGGTGGTAACCACCACTACACCATCGAGAGGTAGTATCTGGGCAAGGGATAATTGGGCATCTCCCGTTCCCGGAGGGAGATCGATCAATAAATAATCGAGATCTCCCCAAACCACATTATGGGCAAATTGCTGGATGGTTTTCATGATCATCGGTCCCCTCCAGACAACCGGACTTTCCTCATCGATTAATAAACCCATGGAAATCGTCTTCACTCCGTAGCTTTCCACTGGTGCTAAAGTGTTTTCGCCCACCAGTTCGGGCCTGCCGGAAGCCCCAATTAACAAAGGCACGGATGGTCCATAAAGATCACAATCCATCAGCCCAATCTTTAACGGTTCCCCGCTCAAATTTTTCATTCTAGCCAGGGCACAGGCAAGGTTTACGGAAAGGGTCGATTTCCCGACACCACCTTTACCGCTGGCCACCGCAATGATGCGTTTTACCCCACTGAGGTTTTCGCTTTCCTGATTGGACTGACTATTCTGAGGACTCGCACTCTTTTTTACCCGTATCATTACCTCAGCCTTATCGATGGCAGGGGCGGCAAGCAGGGCTTCTTCGACTTCTTTTTGGATCGTTTTTGGCAGAGTTTGATCCGAGGATGATAATTCCAGGATTACTTGAGCAGTAGACCCCTTCATTTCTGCTTTTTGAACCAAGCCAAAGGAAACAAGGTCCCGGCTAAACCCAGGGTAGTTGACTGTTTTAAGGATAGTAAGAATTGCTTCGTCGCTCATAAATCAAACGGATTATCAAGCAAGCTGGCCAAGTTATCGGCAAGGAGAAAAGCTGTATTTTCTTTTATATTCTCAGAAAAGGAGATTCAATGGGCTAACCGAGAGGATTTTTTTAGCCATAGTCCGTTTTTTCGCTTGATGAGAGGTGACGGGTGCTAAAGTTTAATCAGCATGAGTGTGGATTTGGAAAATTTTAAGCTCCGTTTCATACGGAGTGTCTTTTGTGTTTTAATAGCCCTTATTTCCTTGCCGTTTCTCCGGGCGGAGGATTCGGCAATTGTGCTTGGTCCTATAGAAGGTGAGCTTGCCAAAAAGCAAATACCTATTGACTTGGGAAGAACTCCCAAAGTTTTAGTACCTCTAATAAGTAAGCCAATTTTTGTCCATGGTGGTTTGCGCCTTGCATCCGAAAAAGAGAGCCGTTTTTCTGCAACCTTCAGTTCTGCCGGTGGCAATGATATTCAGGTTGATCTCACCCAGGGAAATCCCAAGTCACCATTCGCTCGTTTTGTGGTTAAGGATTCCACCATTGAAGGAGCCGTTTCCTTAGCCTGTGACCGCTTGGTTAAGGAAATACTTGGGGTGCCTGGGTTTTTCTCCGGCCGACTTGCTTTTCTTTCAGACTTATCAGGAGCCAAGGAGATCTTTGTCTCTGATTCCATGATGACCTATTCCAAGCCCCAGACTGATTTTGGTAAAATGACCTTCAATCCCAGCTGGAATAACGATGGAACGGGGCTCTTTTTTACCAGCAACCGCAAGGTTTTTAACAATATCTACCACCTCGATATTGCCAGCCGAAGGGTGGCCACTGTGGCTAATTACAAAGGCAGTAACCTTCATGCAGTCCAGAACCCCAGGACTGCCCAGACCGCTCTCATTCTCTCCACCTCTGGAAATCCCGAGCTTTGGCTGGCCAACACACCTTACGAACGTCCCCGCCGAATCACCAATAATAAGAGCAATGAATCAGGGCCATGCTGGTCTCCTGACGGTCGCCGCTTAATTATTACTTCCGATACGCGGGGCAAGCCACAACTTTACGAGGTCTCTCTTTCCAGCGGAGTACTCTCCCGTATTGCCACCAATGTCAGTTCTCACTGCGTTGAGGCAGCGTGGAACCCGGTAGACCCTGCCCGTATTGCCTTTACTGCTGCGGTGGGGGGAGGCTTCCAGATATTTGAATACAACTTTAATGACCGGGCCAGCCGCATGATTACCCGGGGGAACGATCATGCGATGCAACCTTGCTGGGCCAATGACGGCAGGCATGTTTTCTTTACCAGTCGATCAACGGGTGGAGCCACGGAGATCAAAGTAATCGACACCGAGTTTGAAGAGGCAAAACCCATATCCCTTCATAACCGGAAGTTTGGAAACTGTTCTCAACCGTCTTTTATTTACTCCCGGTAATTCCCCAGGTTTCGGTTTGATCATTCCATGAAAATCTTGCTTCTTGGGGATATTGTCGGTCGCCCGGGGCGGAATTTTTTGTCGGGTCATCTATCCAAGTTTCTTGAGCTCTTTCCTGTGGATGCTGTTTTTGCCAATGGGGAAAATGCCGCCGGAGGGGCAGGGATTACTGCCAAGACGGCAGAGGAAATCCATCGTGCTGGGGTAATGGGGATCACCCTGGGCGATCATGTCTGGGACCAGAAAAATTTTAATAACGAGATCGATGGACTCGACTATGTTTGCCGTCCGGCCAACCTCCCTGCCTCTAATCCAGGTCGTGATCGTTTAATCTTCGAGGTTAACGGTTCTAAGGTTGGTCTATTTACCGTGCTTGGACGTACTTTCATGGGTCCGAAAGTGGATTGTCCCTTTGCCACATCTGACCGGATCGTTAACGAGCTTAAAGACTCCTGCGACACTATCCTATGCGAGATTCATGCCGAAACCACTTCGGAAAAGGAATCCATGGGCTGGCACCTTGATGGTCGCGTGGCGATGGTTTATGGCACCCATACCCATGTGCCCACTGCGGATGGCAGGATTCTAAAAGGGGGTAGTGCCTACCAGTCCGATCTCGGTATGACCGGTCCTCGGGAATCTGTACTTGGGCGGGATATCGATGCCTGTCTCGGACGCTTCAAAGATGGGATGCCACGCAAGTGTCCGGTGGCAGAAGGAGATGTGGGCATGCAGGGAGCTATTCTCGAACTCAATCCCGACACCGGGCTAGCCGCAAATTATCAGCTGATCGACTGGAGGGAATCGGATCTGCCTAATTAGGTAAAAGGATTCCTCAGTTGTAGTCCTTCATAAAGGCGACCACATCGGCAACATCCTGAGCGGTCAGCCCGAGTTGCTCGGCCGAAAGCATCAGGGAACGCTTCATCGGCTTGGATGCCTTAACTTTGGACCTGGGGACCAACTGGCTGAGCCCACCCTGCGACAAGACAATCGCAGGATCCCCATAGGCCTCGGTAATTCCATGAAGCACGGAACCATCCTCTAGTATATATTCCGTTCCGCCAAATCCATGGGCAATTCCCTGGGATGGGTTGACGATCGCATGGATCACCGCGGTCTTCGATTGCTTGGCCGCCCAGCCCTGCAGGCGGGGACCGAAATTCACCCCTATCCCATTGACTTCATGACACATTGCACAGCGTAAAATGGTGGTTTTTCCCTTGTGTGGATCACCACTCAGCTTGGCAATATCTCCCACTTTTAGTTTTGGCTTACCCACGGGTTCGGGCGTACTGATTGGCACAAGGGCAACTGCATCGGCGTCAAAAATCCCTGCAGTTTTCAGTTTTTCTTTCACATTGTATTTTCCCCAGTCGGTAAAGCTTTGCCGGATAGTCCATTCCACAATCCATTCACTCAATTCTTTATCTTCAATCGACTTTCCCAGCTCAAGCAAGGCATCCGGTGCACTTTGGTGGTCAATAAACGCAATCGATTCGATGGCAAATTTTCTCTGGTCGATGGATAGACTGCTGTTTTTTGCCCGTCTGGAGAGATCGGCAATTGCCTCACTTGGCCATAGCCTCCAGGTGATCCGGGCAAAGGAATCCGTCCACTTCTCTGGGTTGGAAAAACCGAATGCCTCTTTGAGGTGTTTCCATACCTGGTTTTCCTTGCCCGCTGCACCCAGTCCAATGGCCTCCAGGTAGTTCTTATCCTTACCATCGTACCCTTTGGCCAGTTCCACAAAGATATCCTTAGTGCTATCCAAGGAAGCAGAGCGCAGTGACAGGGCAACATCCCGGCGGATTCCCGTATCCGTATCCCTGGCCAATTTCTTGGCTTGGGGAACCATATTCTCGCCAACCCTGCGCAAACTCCGGTAGGCAACGAGGCGAAGGTTCCGGTCAGTGGATCCCAAAAGTTCAGCCGCTTTGTTTTTTCCCTCTTCTCCCAGATGAGGTAGCAACCAGACTGCCCGGGCGGCCACATATGGATTTTCATGATTGGATAAATTGACCACATCGGGCAGGGCGGCGTTGCCAAATTTTTGAAGTGCCTGAAACCCGAGAAAGCGTACCGCAGGATTTGGATTCTTCAGAGCAGCAATGGCACCCTTAATACTTTCCAACTCAAGCGCTGGAATAATTGAGGAAAAATTTTTGGGAGCAATCCGGTAAATCGCACCAGAAGCCGATTCATCCCGGGTGGCATGACCGCCAGTGCCGGGATCATACCAGTCCGCAATGTAGATAGCACCATCGGGACCAATATCCAAATCCGCAGGACGGAAATGAATTCTCTTTTCTGTTTCCTGTTCCGTTTCCTTGTTCAAATCACTGGCAGATGGAGCCGTGCTCACAAAATCAAACCGGTCAAGCGAGTAGGTGGCACCCACGGGCTGGGGATGATATCCAAAAACCACATTACGGGATGCCTCGCAGGAAAGAAAAGTACCTTCCCATTTTTTCCCGAGGGCACCATTTTCATAAAAAGCTACCCCGGTCGGTCCTCCGGCTCCGTACACATCCCCGGTGTCAAAGGTGCCCGGGTTGTCCTGTCTCCAGTGTGCCCGCTGAATCGCCTGACCCGAACGCTTGGCTGCCTGCCACTTATGCTGTCCATCGAGGGAATAATATCCGGCCGATCCATACTCGAGCACATAGGAGTTCCGGCAACTGCTGTAATCATCATTATCGCTTTGGAAGAGATCGCCCATCGAGCTGACCACCTGTTCGTAACTGTTGCGGTACCCATGTCCAATGATTTCCGCATCGGTCCCATCGGGGTTCATCCGTACACTGAACCCGGAGCTCCAGACATAGCCATCATCACTCTTTGCACCCTTTAGCTCATTGGTGGGGGTGTAAAAATATTCGTCACTGGCACCGCCCCGGTAGTTGGTATTCATCCGGAAGGTCTTGCCTGAATTATCCGTAAAAATGGCTCCGCAGTTCCCACTGTTAAAATACCATTTTCCGTCCGGTCCGGAGGTTACGGAATGCAGGGAATGATCATGCTGCCTGCCATTGAATCCGGTCAGCAGGACTTCTTTTTTATCCACGGATGGGTCGAATTGCAGATTCCGGTCCACATCGGTTAGCACCACAATGTCGGGCGGTTGGGAAATGATGACCTGGTTATCAAACACCGCAATCCCCAGAGGCGATTCAAGGTAGGGATCCTGCCAGAAAACTTTGGATTGATCCGCAGATCCATCACCGTCCGAATCGATCAATACGACGATCCGGTCTCCCTCTTCCCGGCGGATGCCGAGTTTCTCGCGATAATTAACGCCCTCGGCGATCCAAATTCTTCCCTGTGGATCGATTGCCATATTGGTAGGGTTGTAAAACATCGGGCTTTTTGCCCATAGGGTTACTTCCAGATTAGGATCGAGAGAGAATTTACTAAGATCAATCGTTAGCGGCTTACCCTTGGGTGGCCAGGACCAGCTCGACTTCTTTGCCCCGAGCAAGGAGGCGAATAATAGAGCAACCAAGAAGAATAAAAAGGTGAAATTATGCATAAAACAAACAACCTACTTGGTGCCATAAAGATGGCAAGAACCCCTTGGCTCCAAGACTCAAAAAAGCTGACGAGCTTGCAAGCGGGTGAGGTCTTTTACTTTATGCCCGCCAACCGTTGTTCCATTTGGATTCGTGCGGTTGTGGCAACTTCAGCATACTCCGGGTCGTCGATCACATTGCTATACTGATGGGGGTCTTTGATCATGTCGTACAGCACCTCACCGTCTTCACCATAATTCATATAGGTCCAGTTGCTTGACCTTATACCAACCCCTTTTTTCTTGATATGGCCTTCATTGTGGAGCGATAGGGCGGTATCCCGCACCGTGGTATCCGGGTTTTTCAGGATGGGAACCAGGCTTTTGCCCACCAGACCATCCGCATCTGGCAAACCGAGTAGATCGGTGCAGGTAGGATAGAAATCGACCAGTTCTGCCAGGGAATCGGTCCTGCCCGGCTTAAGTCCAGGAGCCCGGATCATCAAGGGTACACGGGTCACTTCCTCATGCAGATTGGATTTCTGCCAAAAACCATGCTCCCCCAGGTGGTATCCATGATCAGTGGTGAAGACAATCGCAGTGGAATCACTCAGTCCCTGACGATCGAGTTCGTCCAGTACCTTGCCCAGTTGTTCGTCCATAAAGCTGACCGATGCATAATACGCCTGCCACATACCCCGGCGTCCTTCTTCAGATTCATTTAACCCATGCCCCATATTGCCGTATGCAGACTGAGGAATGTCATTGAGGTCGCCCTCGATCTGCGGCGGAATTTGTATCTTCTCCAATGGGTACATATCGAAAAACTTTTTCGGTGCCACCATGGGGTAGTGGGGACGGAAAAAGCCCACCCCCATGAAGAAGGGCTTTCCTGCTTCCTTGCGTTCACGGATCAACTGAACCGCCTTTCCGGCAACCAGGTAGTCAGCCTGGTCCGATCCGTCCGCTACATCCGCTTCCACAGCCGCCCAGTATCTTTCCTTGGTCCCGATTCCCTGCCTTCCCTCCATCTTACGGGTGGCGATTCCGCGGTTCATTTGCCGGTAAAGACCAGGGGTGTAAGTCTCCGGAGACTTGGTGTTATGAAACTCCGTCCAGCACGCGGGCACATCCAGTCCACTGTCTCCATTGCGGGGGGAATTGGGCACGCCCATATGAAAGATTTTCCCCACCCGTGAGGTATGCATGTCGAATTTCTGCAGGTGTTCGCCCAGGGTGACCGGTTTTCTTTTGGAACCGGGGTAGATACTCCGCATCATCGATGGTCGGGACGGGTGGCAGGCAAGGCCCTGGCAATAGGCACGGTCAAAGACCATGCTGGTTGCGGCCAGTCGGTCGAGGTTGGGCGTCTGGCAAATCTTGTCTCCATAAGCGGGCAGGGCACTTGCCTTCAGGTCGTCCGACATGATCAACAAAACATTTTGTATCTTCCCTTTTGGTTGGGCAGACAGAAAGTAAGGGACGAGTAGGAGAAAAAATAACCTCGGAATCTTACGCATCATTGGTCCTCTATTTGTAACTGGGTATTTTAGGAATGATTCTTTTTGAACATTGTTTTCCAAAGCCCAATGGCAATCAGAGTTGCACCAGTGATGCCAATCCCTAAAGCTACCCAAAATTCGGTTGCTTTGCTATAGTCGTTGAGCTCATGGAAACCAACATAAGCTGAAAACAAGCCATAGGATAAAGGGTAACCAAAGCAGATCAGGGAGAGGGAGGAGCGCCGGAAAACAAAAAAGACTCCGAGACAGAAAAGCAGAGGGACAATGATGAACAGTTGTGGACCAAACATCAGAACGGACGCGACTGGCAGGGTGATGCTCAGAAGGAAAAAGATGATTCGTTTAACCAGTAACTCGGTGGGTGTAACTTGTTTTTTTTCTGATGTCTGAACTTTCTTTTTCAATTGCCGGTTAACGAAAAGAAGAACCGTGGTGGTAACCAAAGATGTTAAAATAAAAAGGAGGATAAGGTTTATGGTCATCGCAATTATTGGGCTGGGTTCTTGTCCAGGTGACTGGTGTTTCCATTCACATCATGATGTCGGGCAAAAAGAATAGGTTGGTTGCTATCCCTTTTAATTTCAAGGGATAAAAATCCGCCCTGAACCTTCAAGTATTTATGCTCAGGCAAAACATTCTGGTCTCTCCATCCGCTGGCATGTTCATTGGATGCGGAACCACAGGAAAATTCTTTCA
>ERZ807291.2237-NODE-2237-length-29591-cov-6.966312_pt1 | contig 29591 bp, 31 predicted proteins | sample MGYA00521257_ERZ807291 | MGnify/ENA primary metagenome ERZ807291 (study PRJEB31413, sample SAMN03169783) | marine metagenome | biome: Marine; feature: Water; material: Subsurface seawater | place: North Sea | collected 2011-04-28 | depth 1 m m ...
TTTTTCTAATTTTATCAGTATTAATCAGTCTCTTAGGTAACATCGTTGGCATGGAAGAGTCATACTTTATATTTGCTGACTGATTATTATCTGTATCTAAGATTATATTCAGGACTTCTTTTATAGTAACTGGAATGCTTGATGCAATATTGATTGCTTCAAAATCATCAATTGTTTCAAATGCTTTTAACAAGCCGTCAACAAAATCATCTATGTATAAAAAATCTTTTAAATCATTTCCATCACCCCATACTAAAAATGGATCATGTCTTTCAATATTTTTTCTAATTAGCGCAGCAATAACTTTTGACTCTTTCCATGTAAACTTATCATTAGGCCCATAAAGATTCCCTGGTCTAATGACTAAAGTATTCATTGGTTCTTTGATATGTTTTGCATACATTTGACTCATCATCTCTGAAAATAATTTCATCCACCCAACAACAAAATATTTAGAAAAAAATTCATAATTAACATCCTCTTCTTTAACTGGAAAGTCTGTGACAGGATAAACGGTGTTACTACTTATGAAACAAAATTTAGAAATTTTGTTTTCATATGCAGCAGCTAATATTTGGGAATTCATAACAACATTTGGTGTGAGGTGAGCTAATGGAGTTTTTTCCATTACCGCAGCACCAGAGGTATTGGCTGCAGCCATAAAAACGTAATCAATATTTTTGGTAGCATTTAAACATTCTTCATATTTAGTATAGTCAGCTTTAATAAATTTTACATTTGGTAGTTTTTGAGCAGGTCTTCGATTTAAATATGATCCAATGATATTTGCTCCAAGTTCACTTAATTTTTTTGTAAGATGTATGCCAACAAATCCTGACGCTCCAGCAACAAGGATATTTTTACCTTTATAAAAATTTTTATCTATCATGAGCCACCATCTCTCTTAGATAGAATTGGATTCTTTACAGGCCATTTAATATTATATTCTGGGTCATCCCATTTTATTGTAAATTGGCCCTCTCTATTATATTCAGTTGTTTGCTTGTAGTGAAAAATAGCTAGATCAGATAATACAAGGTGGCCATTTCCGTGCATTGGAGGTATTAAAACTTGCTTCCTATTTACATCAGATAAATAAAAAGATTGCCATTCTTTATGCTGAGGTGAGTCTGGATTATTGTTTACTACTACTAAATAAAACTCACCATATACACATGAAACAAGTTTAGTAGTTGATGCATCACCATGAATACCTCTTAGTACATTATGACTAGAGGTTGAGATATCATCTTGAATAAAATTCTGTGTAATCCCATATTTTTTATATAAACTTTCATTATATGTTTCTACATAGCTTCCTCTAAAATCTTTAAAATTTGTAGGCGGATCTATAATCAAGACCCCTTCTAATTCTGTTTTATTGACTTTCATCATTTTGTTTTTCTTTAAATTTCTTCAAAACTACTTATATTGTTATTATACGACAAATTACAGAGACTAGACTCATTATCCTATAGTTCGGGCTAAAATCTTTTTAATTTATATTAAAACCTTAGTCTATATCAAAGAAAGGTGTTGAGAAAGTTGTTTTAAAATTAAATGTCATAATATTTATCTTTTAAGAAATTTATTTCCTTCATTTTTTACTTTTTGACGCCAATAATTAAGAAGATCTAGCATGGTTTTTTCAAATGATATTTCTGGTTTCCAGCCAGTATGATTTTGAAATTTATTAGTATTAGGTACCTGAAGATCTGCATCAATTGGTCGTAATCTAGATTGATCTAGTTCAATTTTGAGATCTGATTTAATAGTGGATATAGATATAAGATAATTTAAAAGTTCACTAATTTCTAAACTATATGTTCCACCAATATTGTAGTATTCTCCACCTATAGGATTTACTGTTAACAACATATAGTATGCCCTAACAGCATCTCTAACATCTGCGATAGTTCTTAAACTTTTTAAGTTGCCTACCTGAATGACTGGCTTTATGTATCCTGCTTCTGCTAAAGCTATTTGTTTTGCAAAAGATGACTCAGCAAATACATCTCCTCTTCTTGGTCCAGTATGTGTGAACATTCTGGTTGTCATAATTTTCATATTATAAGCCTCAGCATAAAAACGACCTATAAGATCTGTTCCAACTTTTGATATGGCATATGGTGATGCAGGATGAAAAGTACACTCTTCATCAATTGGCAGTTTTTCTTTTGGCACTCGGCCAAAAACTTCTGAGGATGAACATATGTGTATATTAGCTTCAGGGGCATACTTTCTTAACGACTCTAGTATTCTATTAGTTCCTTGAATATTTGTATCCATTGTATCTAATGGTGCATCAAAACTTGTTTTTGGGAAAGATTGAGCCGCTAAATGAAAAAAATAATCAGGCTTAGTTTCCTCTATAGCTTTATCAAGAGATATTGAATCTTTTAAGTCTCCATAAACTAATTTTATTCTTTTATTGTTATTTATGTCATTAAGTAAATGAGAAATATTATCTAAAGGACTTCTCCATCTTATTAGTCCTACTATGTCCCAATCAGAATTATTCATAATATAGTCTGTTAGATGAGAGCCCACCATACCTGTTATTCCTGAGATAAAAGCTACTTTATTTTTTTTCATTCTTTAAAATAATTTTTTTTAAACATATGTTCATCTTTATTATTCAAAAACCAATTCCATGTTTCCTTAAGCCCATCCTCTAACGAAGTGCTAGGATTATAACCAATCATTTTTTTTGCTAGGGATATATCCATAAGTCTTTTAGGCCAGCCTGATGATTTTGATATATCAAATACATACTTGAAGTCTAAAAAGGAGCTAAGGGTTTCTACAAGCTTTTTAATAGTTACTGCTTTTCCGCTACCAAGATTTAAATATTTACCTTTAGTGCCATGAAATAAGGCTTGGATAGTTCCTTCAGCAACATCCCTTGAAAAAGCAAAATCTCTTATAGCTGAGCCATCTCCCCATATTTGCATTGGATCTTCACCAGACCTTATTCTAGACATTAAACTTGGTATAACCATTGCATTTTCAGGATCAAAATTGTCACCAGGGCCGTAAACATTGCATGGTCTTACAATAGAATAACCTTCAAGATTGTATTGAGTTTGATACGCTTTTATTTGCATTTCTGCCATTCTTTTAGCCCAACCTGGATACATATCCATGGGTGGGCCTTGATCTTCATCATCACTTTCAATAAATACTTCATTACTAGAATAAGCTCCAATAGAGCTAGTATAGACTAATTTTTGAACATTATTAATTCTAGAAGCCTCCAAAACATTTGTGTTAAACATTAATAGAGGAACAAAAAAGCTGGCTGGCTTTTCCACTGTTACTTTTACAGAGCCTTTAATGCCAGCAACATGAAAGATACAATCCATATCTTTCGTTTGCTCTTTACAAAATTCAAAATTAGTTAAGTCACCGTATACATGCTCTACCTTCTCATGAATTTTTAATTTATCCAAAGATATTACCCTTACATTTGCTCCAGCATTTACTAAGATTTTAGCTATCTCTCTACCTATCATTCCAGTCCCACCAGTAATGAGACAGTTTTTAGACTTAAAAAAATTTAATATTTTATTATCCAGCATTAATATAAATATACTTCAGAACGTTAATTTTATTCAACAATAAGATAAGAAACCCTTGATGCATACCTATATCTTCTTATAGAATATTTCCCTAAACCCAGCGTTTCCATTAATGCCAATGTTTCACCTGGAGAGTCAGGATCATTTAATTCATCAAATCCTATTACAGACCCTTTTGTTAATCTTGATAAAATTAACTCTAAACATTTTTTTGTTGGCGTATAGATGTCAAAATCAAAGTAGGCCAATGAGACAATGGTGTGTGGATTCTTGGTTAGATAATTTTCCAACTCTACCGATGTATCACCTTTAACTATTTCATTTTTTTCAATGTGACTTAGTGGATTTAATTTTTGGTGAATTGATAAAATTTTTTTTAAGTAAAGTTCATAATTTTCACTAGTAGAAACATTGCCAACTGACATTAAGTCAGAATTTCCATCTTTTTTATCCAAGGATGGGAAACCTTCAAATGTATCAAATGCAACTATTTTTCTATGTCGATTAAATGGTTCATACATACCACGTAAAGCAGAAAAAACAGCTGCGTTTTGTCCCCATCTTGTTCCAAAATCAAAAATGACTCCTTGGAAGTCAATAATTTTTTTATATAAATGATTAAGAAATAAAATTCTTGAGAGTTTTTTTGAATCTATAAATAATCCGATATTATCTAAAAGTTGATCATTAGGAATTGGGCAATTGTCCAGAAGAGATTTCATTTCATCTCTAGATTTAACTTCATTCTCATCACTAAAATGCTTATAATCATTCTTATTTTTCATAATTTTTCTTTCTAATAATCTATTTATTAATATTTAGGATTAATTATTATGTAAGTTTAGTTTTGTTATATTTATTTTTATTTAAATATACCTTAGAAAATTATTATTTCTTTTAATTTTTTTAAATTTAATCCCCAGTTTTTGTCTCTTATAAAGTTTATACCACCAAATTTAAGCCTTAACATAGAAACTAGATAATACCTGTATACGGATCTAACTTCAACGTCAAACATTTTCGTTTTAGGCAAATTTAAAACACCCAATGAAAACTTAACAAAGAAATAAATTAAAGTCTTTAATCTTAAAAACTCTAATACTTTGCCAAATTTATCTGAAATTTTAAAGAAAAAATGTAAAGTATTTTTTTGATCTGTTTTGATTCTTTCAGAATACTGCTTGTTATGTTTGTTTTTATAAACAACTAATTTACCACTTAAACATATTTGCTTTAATCCAATACCAATAGCTGCAAAAAGAGCCTCACCATCTTCACCATGGCCAATACCTAATTTTGGCTCTGGGTAACCTCTTATTTTGTGCCATGAATGTTTACTCATTAACATAAAGTCTCCACATGCTTTAACGTATGGACCAATATTATTATATCTTCTTCTTTTAACAATATTTGAGTTAAAATATTTTTGCCAAGCAATATTCACATATTCCTCTTTAATATTTACATCAACTCTATCTGCCCTGTATACACAGCTACCAGATAAATTTTTTTTAGAAATAAACTTTAAAAGTTCATCAGAAAAAATTGTATCTGCAGATTTGGTGACGATAAATTTTCCATAAGATCTTCTTATACCTACGTTTGTAGCCATGACTGCGCAAAATTTTATTTTCTTGCTTAAAATATATTTATTATGCAATCGATTATTGATCTCAATAACTCTTATCTTGATTTTTTTTTCAGTTTTTAAAATATTTAATTTTGAAGATAATTTAGGTATATTTTTTGGAGGGTTCCATTCAACAATAATTATTTCTGCATCTAGATTATATTTTTTTAACTGATTTACTAATATTGAAAGGCTTAAAATTAGCTTTTTTGACATATCACCAGAATAATTATCGTTTCTGCACGCTGTGACTATTGATAAATATGGTTCATGTATTTTTTTCTTAATATTCATTTTCTTATTTCTAGTAAATAACTGATTTTATTTCAGAGTCATTTCCATATAGATAAACCCATGCCCAATACTTCAGTCTACCATCTACACAAAAATATTTATTAGATTTTTCATCTTGGATCAATCTAATTGGTTTTAAAAGATTTCCATTATTTTTTTTTATCTCATTTGCAATATCTAAGACATTTGGATGTAATGAATATTTATTTTTTAATGCATCCTGCAAACTAAAGTAAATCGGTCTATCACCATCTTTTTTCATTATAATCTCTTTAACACTAATTTTTAACTCTTTGTCAAATTGTAATGGGATAATTTTTTTTTTTATAGCACTTATAATGTTAGGATCTAATTCAAAAATATCAACAAATTCACTTAATCTTTTAATATTTTCAGTTTTTGGAATAACTATGTTTCTTTTAGACAATAACAGCATCCAAATCAAAATAAATTGAGCCAAAGTTATAGGGAAATTATCATAGTTTTTCCTAAAAAAATTATAAATTTTAGACATTTTATTAAAAACAATACCTTGTTTAAAAGGAGCATATCCAACTAAAAAACTTTGTGACTTATCCAAATGTTGAGACAAAATTTTATAGGCATTAGTGTAATAAGGATTTAACTCTGACTCATAAAATTTTATTTCTGGAAAATTTTTAAAATTTTTTAAGTAATTTTCAAAATTTGACAAACCAATATACTTTATTTTGCCCTTGTCTTTTAATTTTTTTAGAGATTCCATCAATTCTTTTATATTCATTTCTGGAAAGGGCCAATGAGGCATATATAAATCTACATAGTCTCTATTTAATCTTAATAAAGTTTTATCAAGTGAGCTTTCGATTGTGCTTAATTTAGAGTCAAAAAAATTGAACTTAGAAGCTATAAAAAGATTATCTTTCTGATGATTTGGAAGATAACCTAATAGTTTTTCTGACTCTCCTGATGCATAGCTTTCAGCAGTATCAACAAATCGTATTCCACAATCATAAGCTTTGTTAAAAAGGTTTATAAATTTTTTTTTGTAGTCTTGATTGATGCAATTTGACCCAAAATAACCACCAAAACCACTAGTCCCTAACCCAATTCTTAATATATTTTTATTTTTTAATAAAATTTCTTTATTCATTGAAATAATTGATATTACTAATTAACTCATAGAGATCTTTTATTCAATAATTGTATTTTAACTTACTTATTGTTGATATTCTAATTGAGATAAAAATAATTAAAAAGGTCCCTTAAAATGTTTATAAAAATCTGTCATAGATTCTTTTTTAGGTAAATCTATTACTGAAGTGTCCCCTCTAACCATCTTATTAACTGTATTACATATGTCATAGACATCAGGGTAATATATATCTTCAAGAGCTTTCGCAGTTGGACAGGGAGTAGAAACCATACCTAATGATTTAGTTGGTGCTTTAAGAACTGATGGATTATATTCATTAATAATTCTATTCATTTCTGCAGAAACTCCGTACTCTGCCCAAGAAGTGTCTGTTACAAGAAGTTTTCCTGTCTTCTCAACACTTTTACATATCATTTTTTTATCTGGATGAGAAATAGAATGAAGATTTATTAATTCAACTGAAATACCATTTTTTTCAAGATGCTCTGCAGCTCTTTTTACCTCAAGAACCATTACTGAAGTGGCTATTATGGTTATATCAGAACCTTCTCTCTCTAATTTTGATCCAAAAAGAGGATGGGATAATTCCGCTTTATCTTCCTCAAAGTTTAAATCATATAGAAGTCTATGCTCTAACATTACAACAGGGCCTTTATGTTGCATTACTGCATACCTATAACTTTCAATAACTGATTTTGGATCTGCAGGCATTACAACTACTAATCCAGGAATATGAGCCATTAATGATTGAAGACTTTGAGAGTGTTGAGCACCTTGCCCCCAACTTCTTCCAATAACCATTCTATACATACTCGGAACTTCAAATAAACCACCAAACATATATTTATATTTTGCAGCTAAGTTTATTAATTGATTAAAAATAAGTAACCCAAAGTCTGCTCTAATATGAGTGTTTATTGGATAAGCACCATTTAATGCTGCCCCAATACAAATTCCAGCTACAGAATCTTCTGCTAAAGGTGTTTCAATTATTCTTTTTGGATATTTCTCAGCAAAGCCTACCATTGTACCAAATATGCCCTTAAAGTCTGTCACACCCTGTCCAATAATCAAAGAATATGGATTAGAACTCATTGCTTCCTCCATCGCTTCTGTAATTGCAGCTTTATAAGTTTTAGACATCAGATAGTAGATCCTCTTCATTGGGAAGCGCAGAGCCTAAACCAAATTTAACCGCATCTTCTATTTCATTTTTTATTTTTTCAAAAAACTCTGCATAAAGTTTTTCATCAGTAATAAGTGGATCTAGTGCTTTCCATTTATCAATGTCGCTTTCATTTCTATAACCAGCAGTAAAATCTTCACCTGGACCAACATGTTCTTTATATCTAGCAGTATTTATCCTTAAAAATACTGGTCTATTTGATTTTCTTACATTATCAATTGCAATTTTTGATTTTTCTTTAACTTTAAGAAAATCATAACCTTCTTGAATTTCATAAAAAGGTATCCCATATGATGTAACTAAAGACTCCAAAGAAAAAGATTGCCTTTCAGATTTTGGAGAATGAACTGCAAGATTATTATCTTCACATAAAAATAAAACAGGAGTTTTGTATAGAGAAGCAAAATTTAAAGACTCATGAAATACTCCTTGCTCAAGAGCCCCATCCCCAAAATTAGTTACAAAAATTTTACTTTCATTTTTAACTTTTGATATTAGTGCAGCACCAACAGCATGAGAAATTGTTGAACCCACAACAGCTGAGGCCCCCAAAATCCCTTGCTTTGGTGAAGCCATATGCATTGAGCCAGCTTTACCTTTACTTTGACCACTTTTTTTTCCCATTAACTCAGCAAAAAATTCGGGTAGAGGTCCGCCCTTGGCTAAATAAAAAGCATGCCCTCTATAGTTTATAAAAATCCAGTCTTCTGCATTTAAGTTTGAACAAACACCAACTGCAACTGCCTCTTGCCCAATAGATAAATGAACTGGACTTTGAATCACATCACTTGGATATAATTCAATAATTTTCTCTTCTACTAATCTAATTCTTAATGCTTGATAAAATAAATTTTTATAAATTTGAGATTTTTCCATAAGGCTATTGTTTATTTCTAAACATTTCATCTTCCGCTATATGACACATGAGATGTCCAATCAAAATATGACATTCTTGTATTCTAGGCACATCTGTTGATGGGATTTTAATACATTCACATAATTCATCTAAAGCCCCGCCTGTTGCTCCTGTTAAAGCTATTGATCGCATTCCTAACTCATTTGAAATATTAACTGCTTTGATAAGATTTTTACTGTTACCAGAAGTAGTAATTGGAATAAATATATCCTTATTGGTTCCTAGGGCATGTAATTCTCTGGAAAAAACATCTTCATATCCATAATCATTACCAATTGCACTCATACTTGAACTGTTTGTACCGAGAGCAATGGCTGGTAATGCGCTTCTTTCAAACAAAAACCTTGAAATAAATTCTGTAGCAAGGTGTTGGGAATCTGCAAAACTTCCTCCATTTCCAGCAAAAAATATTTTACCTCCATTTTGTAGACAGTTTGTGATTGACAGTGATACTTTTTCAATTTGATAGATTAAATTTGAGTCTAGAATTTTTGATTTAATATTTATACTTTCTTTAAAGCTATTTCTAATTATTTGATGAATTGAATTTTTCATAACGCAATTATTACTACTTATTAAAGAAAAAATCTGCTTTTTTTAATGATTCTGGAATACCAATATCAATAAATTTTTTATTTTCAATTATAAATGCTTGAATATTCTTATTTAAAATCTTTGGCAAGAAATCTTTTTCCAAAGATACAGGTTTCATCTTATCTATTTTTTTTATTAAACTCTTTTTCATCACATATACTCCAGCATTCATAAAACAATTTTTTTTTTTGTAATTTTTAGTTTTTTCAATAAATTTATCAATTTTCATATCTTTATTGAATGAAATTAAACCAAATCTTTCTGGGTTGTTAGTTTTCAATACTGAAATGGTAATATCAGCTTTTTTTAATTTATGATGTCTTACTAGTTTAGGTACATCAAAGTGACAAAAGGAGTCTCCATTTAAAATGACAACATTTAATTCAGAAATCTTTTTATAAGCTCCTCTTATTGCACCAGCTGTACCCATAAGATTATGCTCAATAACATATGATATTTGAATCCCCCACTTTGAACCATCACCAAAAAAATCAACAATTTTTTTAGGTTTATATCCTAAACAAAATATAATTTTGTTTATTCCTTGATCAATTAACCTTTCAACTATTTTTAGAACAAATGGATTATTATTGACTTTTAAAAAAGGTTTTGGAGTATCTTTGACTATATTTCCAAGTCTACTACCAATTCCTCCTGCTAATATAATTGCTTGCATGATTTGTTTAATGAATAATTTCTAACTTTTGACATGGTAAAATTCTTTATACCAATCAACAAAACTTTTAATACCATTGTCAATTGAAGTAGAAGGCTTGAAACCAACCCAATTGTTTAAAGCAGAATTATCTGCATCAGTGGAAGTTACATCACCTTTTTGCATATCCATAAAATTAATATTTGCCTTAATACCAAGTACATTCTCAAGGGTGTTAACATACTTTATCAAAGAGATAGAATTGCCATTACCAATATTAAATATTTTATAAGGAGCATTACTGATAGATAAATTTGATTTAGAAATATCATTTTTACTGACACTTACAGCTGGCTTATCTAATGTTCTGATAACACCTTCAACAATATCGTCAATATAAGTAAAATCTCGATGCATTTTTCCATAATTATATATGTCAATTGGTTTTCTATTTATGATATTTTTTGTAAATTTAAATAGTGCCATATCTGGTCTACCCCATGGACCATATACAGTAAAAAATCTTAAACCAGTCGATGGAATTTTATATAAATGACTGTAAGCATGTGCCATTAATTCATTTGATTTTTTTGTGGCAGCGTACAAACTTAAAGGATGATCTACAGAATGCTCTTCTGAAAAAGGTAGCAATGTGTTTCCACCGTAAACACTTGAACTGCTACCATAAACAAAATGCTCAATATCAAAGTTTCTGCAATTTTCTAAAATATTTGCAAATCCGGTCAGATTAGACTCAATATATTTTCTAGGATTTTCTATTGAATATCTTACTCCTGCTTGAGCTGCTAAATGAATTACTCTTTGTGGTTTGGTTTTTAAAAAAATACTATCAATTTCATTTTTGTTAACAATATCTACTTTGTAAAAAGTAAATTTTTCAAATTGTTTTAGCTTTTTTAATCTGGCCAATTTTAATTGTGGATCATAATAATTATTAATATTATCAATTCCAACAATTTCATCTCCACGTTCTAATAAATATTTGGTAGTGTGCATACCTATAAATCCAGCAACACCTGTAACGATTATTTTCATATTTGACAAAAATTTTACATAAAAATTTATTAATAAAATTAAACTTATATGAATCAAGTTGAAATACTATTAAAAATAATATAATTTAAGGTTTATCCAACTACTAGAAATTATAATTAAATGATACCTAATCTTAATACGAATATCCTTAATAAATTTAAAGTAAATAATAGAAAATAAAATTTTTATAATCAAATGTTAGTTTCAAAAGTAATTGCTAATGCTCTAAAAAAAGCCGGTGTTAACGATATTTTTATGTTAACAGGATATGGATCTATGTTCTTGAATGATGCAATCGAACAGGCAGGGATAAAGTTTTATGCAGCTAGGAATGAAGCTGCTGCGCCTATGATGGCTGAAGCTTATGCAAAAGCAAAGAATGCAATTGGTGCAGTTTGTGTTACTGCAGGGCCTGGGGCAACAAATGCTCTTCCAGGTTTAGCAGAAGCTTACGTGGATAGCGCTCCTATAATAGTCATTTCTGGACAAGTAGAAAATACTTATACTGCAGATAATTATAAAAAATTGAATATTAGAACAATTGGAACTGCTGAATTTAGCATAACACGATTATTAAAAAATATTACAAAATATTCTGTAAAACTGACTAATCCAAAGTTATGTTTATACGAAATTCAAAAAGCTTTATACATAGCAAAGTCTGGTAGGCCTGGACCAGTTTGGATTGAAATTCCTCTAGACATTCAATCAGCTAAACTTAATAATTTTAAAAAATTAAAACAATTCAAACCCAAGATTCAAAAAAAAAAAAACATAAAAAATGAATTAGATAAAATTTATAAAAAATTATTGAATGCAAAAAAACCATTATTTGCAATTGGTAATGGCCTAAAACAATCTGGATGCCATAACATTTTTAAAAAAATAGAAAAAATACTCAATGTTCCGTTCGTAAATACACGATTTGCAAATGATCTATATCCTTATTCTGAAAAATTGAATATGGGTTTGTGTGGTATAAAAGGAATGCCTTATACAAAAGATTTAACCGATGAGTGCGATATAATGATCGCGTTAGGATGCAGATTTTCTCCAACATTCTGTATGGGTGACCCCAAAACATTTTTAAGTAATGCTTTTGTAGTTTCTGTAAATAATGACAGTGATGAACTAAAATTAGATCTAAAAAAGATTGATTTAAAAATTAATTGCTCATTAGAGCACTTTTTAGAAAATTTTTATCAATACATTAAGAATAAAAAAATATCAAAATATTCTAACTGGGTAGAGAAATGTCATATGATTAAAATTAACAATAACATACCTAATTTAAGATCTTCAAAACTTCCAATTGACCTTTATAGATTTATGCACGATCTTGGAAACCTAGGGCCTGAAAAAAGCATTCTAATAACAGACGCAGGTTCAAATTATTATATTGGTGGCCAGGCTTGGACATTTAGTAAAAACCAAAAAGAAATAGCATCAACTTGTAATGCTGCAATGGGTCTTTCACTGCCACTATCAATAGGTGCCGCAGTAGCAAATAAAAAAAAACCTATTTTATCAGTTACAGGTGATGGATCAGTTGAGCTTAATATACAAGAGCTAGCAACGATTGCACATTATAATTTAAATATTAAAACTTTTGTCATTAATAATGGTGGTTATGTATCAATGAAAAAATGGCAAAATAATTTTTTTGATGGCAATATTTTGGATGATAAAGATTCAACAGGTACAGGCACAATGAATTTTAAAAAAATTGCGGATGCATATAATATTAGGTATCTTCAAATTAAAAAAATCTCTGACATAAAAAAAATAATAAAAAAAGTGCTTTCAAATAAGTATCCATATTTGATTGAAGTTTTTACAGACACCAATCAAAAGATTTATGGAAAAGAATTTTAACAAAATATCAAATTTAATTAGGTTAGAATTTCTAAAATTAATAGACTCTGGTTATAAGTATCATTTAGGAGGTACTGCTTCATGTATAGATTTATTAACTGTTCTATTTTATGGAAACTTTATAAATTTAAGTAACACAAATAGAATGAAATTTGTACTAAGCAAAGGTCATGCACTGGGAGCTTTACACGCCATACTTATTAATCAAAAAATTATTTCAAAAAAGATATTGAATAATATGAAGCAAAAAGGAGAAATTGGTGGTCAATTAGATATTTATAATCTTAAGAATTATGTAGATTGGAACACTGGCTCGTTGGGTCATTCTGTTGGTGTTGTTACTGGAATGGCTATTTCTAAACCAAATAAAAAAGTTTGGACGATTGTTGGTGATGCAGAGATGGATGAGGGTTCAATATGGGAAGGAATTTTTTATATTTCAGAAAAACAAATTAATAATATTATTATTATAATTGATAGGAATAAAATTTCAGCATCTGCAATTATTGATAAAAAGGAATTTTTTGATAAAAAAATTTTAGACCAATTAAATTTAGATATACACAGAATTAATGGTCATAATCATAAAGAAATAGAAAATACATTTAAAAAATCTGTTAGTTCAAATAAATCTACTGTGATAATTGCTGAGACAATTAAAGGTAAGGGTTTTGGAATAGCCGAAAATAATCTTTCTTATAGTCATCAAGCTTTAGATAAAAAAACACTTTCAAACATAAAGAAAATTTATGAATAAAATTTTAGGAGATGTAAGAGACATTTTTTTTAACAACATCAAGAAAAAATTTTTAAAGAATAAAAAATTTTATATTTTAACGAATGATGCTGACGTATTTTCGTTAAAATCTCTAAGAAGAAATAAAAGATTTATAGATGCAGGAGTAGCTGAACAAAATTTAATCAATATTGCAGCTGGTATTGCTAAAAACAATAATTTACCACTTGTATACGGGTTCTGTACTTTCTTAACATTTAGATGCTATGAACAACTTAGATTTAATATTGGAAGTCATAATTTGAATGTAAAAATAGTCGGTATTGGTCCAGGCTATTCATTTTCATATGATGGTCCAACACATCATGGAACTCAAGACTCATATCTGATGTATCTAATACCAGAATTTGAAATTTTAAATATTAGTGACAACAACCTTGCTAATTTAATATCAAAAAACATTGAAAAAATTAAGGGACCAACATATATAAGACTAGATAAAGGTAATTTAGAATATAATTCTAAAGTTAATTACAATATCGAAAAAGGATTTGCTTTAATACATTCGGCAAATAATAAAAAAATTCTGATAATAACTACTGGTTATTTTTGTAAATTAGCAAAAAATGTATCTTCTAGTTTTCAAAATGTTTCTGTCTTAAATTTATTTAAATTTAAAAACTTTGATAAAAAAAATTTTCTAAATACAGTTAAAAAATATAAAAAAATTATAATTTATGATGAAAATTCAAAATATGGAGGAATTGTCTCCATACTATCTAACTTATTTATAGAAAGAAAAGTAAACCTCAATATCAAAATTTTAGCATCTAAAGATGCTCAAAGTTTTTTTTACTCTCAAAATAGAGATAGTATGTTAAAGAAACTTAAAATTAATGAAGAAAAATTAATAGAAATTATAAAACAATTGTAATCAACCCTAACTTTTTATTAAATAAATTTAAAGATACTTTAAAGCTTCAGTCAGACAACTAATTTCCAAAAAACTATTTAATTTTCTATTTTTATTTTTATTTTTATTAAATAGAATATTAGTTTTTACTAATGCATTTCTACCTGCATCTATATCAGACATCTTATCTCCAATTAAGATGGATTTATTCATATCTAAATTAAAATCTTTTTGGGCCTTCAAAAGCATTCCCGGATTAGGCTTTCGATCATAAGAATCCTTCAAATATTCACCTACACCCTCTGATGGATGGTAAGGACAATGATATACAGCATCAATATGACAATTATCTTTTAAAAAAAGGTCCTTCATATACTGAGTTATTTTTAGAAAATCCTCGTTGGAAAAAAATTTTCTTCCTATACCTGATTGATTAGTTACAATTATAATTTTATAGCTGCTTACTTTTGCTTGTTTAATTAAAGTCTGGATATTATCAATTAAATGAAATTTATTTATCTGATACACATATCCATAATCTTCATTTATAACCCCATCTCTATCTAGAAAAAGTGCTCTATTCTTAGTTTTAAACTTTTTAATTTTAGTCATGAACCATAAGCAAAGAAAAGCTTAACACTGATTACTAAAACTTTGATTTTGCTATAAAATCAACAATTGAAAGAAGCCAAATATGATGTGTCATTTCTATTAAATTATAGTTTTTACTATTTAACCATAAATTTACATGTCCAATTTTTTTGACTTTATTTTTTTCACTAAATCCAGTTAAAGTAACAACCTTACAGCCTATTTTTTTAGCAAACTTTGCACCATTGATAATATTTTTAGATTCTCCACTACTACTTATACAGATGATTAGGTCTCCTTTATCTGCATAGAAAGATAAAGCTTTTTGAACCCAGTTTTCATAACCATAATCATTTGAAAAACAGGTTAAAAGATCAGCTTCATTAAAATTAATTGCTCTTATTGTACACATTTTAGTTAAGTCAACGCTTACATGGCTTGCCATAGCAGCACTGCCGCCATTTCCAACTAATATTACTTTCTTTCTATTTTTTTTTGTCTCCTTAATAAATCTAACAATTTTTAGAAAATCCTTATTATTATAATTGATAAGAAATCGTGAAAATTTATTTAAGTAATCTGTAAAATAATTATTTTTCATAATGCATATTTATAAGTAAAAAATTGGTTATTATTAATTATTTTTTACAAATTTAAACTATAGTGAAATTATATAAAATTAAAGCATTTATTCAAACATTAGTAAAAAAAATAAATTTCAATGGTCTCCACCTGTTATTCTTATACTTGGTGTTAATTTTCTTTTTAATCTATAAAGATTGTGAATTATTTTTGCAAGAACAAAAAAGCTAAGAACATAAATCTTGTTATCTTTTATTTTTTCAGCAAATTTAATAGCCTCTTGTATGAATTTAGATGGCACGTTTTCTCCCTTATCTGGACTAACCTTAAAAAGTTTATCTATATTATCAATTCTATGTAATATTGGAGTTGAATAATAATGATTACAATGTTTGCTTAAGTTTTCTTTTAAAATTAGTTTAATAAATTTAATTTTCGAAGGTCTAAAAAATATATTATTAGTTATTTTATTAAAATTTTCAAAATTCTTTTTATCGTATTTTTCATATTCAATATCAAGAGCAGTTATTTCATTTGTATCTTTAACAATATCAATGTCATCTAAATTGGGAACGGCTTTATCTAAAAAATCAGTTGCAGTCCAATCATTAAATTTTTCATCATTACAATACTCAAATGACATATCATAATTAGCAGGATATAGAAAAATGAGGTTTGGTGAGGGAGCATGCTTGATTACTCCATCAGGTGTTGTATGATAAAATCCCCAATCTCTTGATGGATTATAGTAATTATAAAAATTTTTATAACTATATCTTTTGACAATATATTTGAAGGCAGCAGTGCTCAAACTTACAGAGTCAATACTTATTAAACCATCATCATTTTTAAAATTATCTATATAGTCTAGAATATCAATACAAGATCTATTCTCCGAAGGAGCCCATACCATTCTTTTTCCTGCTTCATATGCTTCCACAACTTTGTTAATATAAGTATTAGAATATATTGAATCTGGCTTAAACCAACAAAAAGCAGTAGTTCTATTTGCAAGCATTTCATCCATACTTTTTTTAATACAAATATTGTTAATTCTTACGTGACCTTGATTTAAGGAACCTCCTATGTCTTTTATATTATTTAATTGATCAATAATTTTAAGCTTTTCATCAACTAGTTCCGTATTTATTCTAACATTCATTTTGCTTTTCAAAATTTGAAAAATTTTATGATTTTTTATTTCTTTAAAACTCTTACTCGAACAGAAAATATTAAATTGAAATTCATATTTTTTAATGTTGTTATCTATAGATTTATCACCCAATAAACTTGGCAATGCATAATTTATAAATAAATCGGTATGGCGGTTTCCCCAAAAAACTGAATGTAAAATAAATTTCATTTTCTTCAATATTTAAAAGTAGTTAAAGTACATTAAATTAAAGTATTTCCCTATAAACATAATTATTTTTAGAACTAGCACTGTTAAAAGCTAAAACTAACATTGTAGAAAATATCATCTATTGTCATTTAAAAAAAGTTTCAAAGTTTTATTTGTAGAAAATATCTTAAAGTTATTCTTCAAATAATTTTCTATCTTTACATTGAAGCCTTTATTTTTTGATTTTTTAACAATTGAATTATTTTTTTTATGCTCAAATCTATGCATAAACTTAATAATATTTTTTAATTTTACAGGTCTCGAAGATGCAATATTTAGAATTCTAGAATCATTTAGTTTAATCATTTTAACTATAATATTTGCTAAATTTTTAACATGTACAAAATTGTTAAACTTTAGATTTGGATTTGAATACACTACCGTTTCTTTTTTTTTTATTTTCCTTAAAACTTTAGATATAAAATTATAATCAGAATTTACTCCTACTAAAGCAGGTAATCTTAAAATAAAAAAATTAATTTTTTTATCTTTTTTTAATTTCTTTATAAAGTCTTCAATTTTTAATTTTGAACATCCATAAGTATCAGTTGGTTTAGTTTTGGTATTTGAATTAACATTATCAACTTTTATATCGCCATAAACAGACATTGAAGAAATAAAAATAATTTTTTTACAACCTGTCTCAATTAATTGTAAAGCTAACTTTTTAAAACCATAATAATTTATTTTCATCATTCTTTTATCACTTATATTTTCTGAAGGAATTGCTGACGCACAATGAATAAGACAATCTACTTTTAAATCTAAATTAAATTCTTTCTCCAGATCTAATTTAATTAAAGTAATATTTTTTTTTAAATTTTTTGGAAATGATTTCCTATATGAGGCAAAAATATTATGTTTTTTACACGCTTGTAAAGCTATATTATTTCCAAGTAATGTGCCTGAGCCTGTTATTAATATTTTCAAAATCAAAAACACTTATTAATTTAATTTGTATAAAGTGTTTAATTTATATATACATTTGTATTTATCAATGAAAAATATTTTAATTATAGGTGGTGCTGGTTATGTTGGAACTGAGTTAACAAATTACCTGCATGAAAAAAAATACAACATTACATGTCTAGACACATTCTGGTTCTCAACATCAATTAATAAAAAAGTAAAAAAAATAAAATTAGATATAAGAAAAAATATTTTTAATTCCTTTAAAAATATTGATGTTGTAATAAATTTAGCTTATTTATCAAATGACCCTCTTTGTGAAATAAATGCAAGAGATACTTGGGAAATTGGGCCATTAGCAAACTATTATATATTAGAAGCTTGTTTAAAATATAAAGTTAAAAAATATATTTTTGCTTCATCTGGAAGTATTTATGGACTTAAAAAAGAAAAGGAAGTGACTGAAAAACTTGGATTAGATCCGATCACTGACTACAATAAGTCTAAAATGATATGTGAAAAAGTCATCCTATCTTACAAAGATAAAATTAAAACTATTATATTAAGACCAGCAACAGTTTGTGGATTCTCAAAAAGATTGCGATTAGACGTTGTACTAAACATTTTTAGTTATCAAGCCTTTTTCAAAAAAAAAATAACTATTTTTGGAGGAAGTCAAGTAAGGCCATTATTGCACATTAAAGATATGATTTATGCATATGAATATTTTATTAAAAATAATATAACAGGAATTTTTAATGTTGGTTTTGAAAATATTAAAATTTCAAATATAGCAAAAGAAGTACAAAAAATTATACCTTGTGAAATTGTATCATTAAAGAGTAATGATCCAAGAAGCTACAGAATGAACTCTGATAAGTTAATAAAAAGTGGTTTTAAACCAAGTTATAATTTTAAAGATGCTATTATGGATCTAAAAAATAGTTTTAAAAACGGTTTTAAACCTTCTGAAGAAAATTGGAACTTAAATTGGCTACTTAAAAAAAAGGTAATTAAAAAAAGTGCTAAATGATAAAAAGCTAGGAAATATCTCTAGAATTGTAAGATATAATATAATCAAACAAACCTTTCATAAAAAATCTGGGCATCTTGGTGGTGCTTTATCTTGCACAGATATCTTGGTTAATATTTTTAACAATTATCTTTTTAATAATGAAAATAATAAATTTATTTTAAGTAAGGGTCATTGTGCACTTGCAGTATATAGTACTCTTTATCAGGCCAAAAAATTATCAAAAAAAAATTTTTATAGTTTTGCAACACAGGGGAGTTTATTTGGTGAACATCCATCTCCAAAAATAAATAATAAATATTTAAATTTTTCAACAGGTTCTTTGGGTCATGGTGTAAGTTTTGGATCTGGAATGGCATATTCCAAGAGACTTAAAAATAAAAAAGGTAACATTTTTGTTTTAGCGAGTGATGGAGAGATGAATAGTGGCACAGTTTGGGAGTCTGCTATGTTGAGTAGTAAACTTAATTTAAATAATTTAGTTGTGATAGTAGATTATAATAAGTTTCAAGCTACTGGTAAATCAGATGAAATCCTTAATATCAAGCCCCTAAATAAAAAATGGAAATCATTTGGATGGGATGCAATTGAATGTGATGGTAACAATCATAAATCTATCTCTTCAAGTCTCAAAAAAATTTTAAAAAATAAAAATAAACCTAAAATATTAATTTCTCATACAATAAAAGGTAAGGGAGTCAGTTTTATGGAAAATGATAATAACTGGCATTATAGATCTCCTTCTAGAGAAGAGCTAGAACAATCAAAAATTCAACTTGGGATTAAATGAGAAATTTTTTTGCTAATAGCTTATATAAAAAGATAAAAAAAAACCGAAATATCATTTTACTTTCAGCCGATATTGGAAATCGATTATTCGATAAAATTAAAAAAGATTTTCCTAATAATTTTTTGAATTGTGGAATAGCTGAACCAAATATGGTTACATTTGCAGCGGGGATGGCTAAAGAAGGCTTCTTACCAGTATGCTACACTATAACTAATTTTTTAATATATAAATCAATTGAACAAATTAGAAATGATGCCATCTATAATAAAAATAAAATAATTTTAGTAGGTACGGGTTCTGGGATGTCTTATTGTCATCTGGGGCCAACACATCATTCTTTAGAGGATATAGGTTTATTAAACAACTTACCTAACATAAAAATACTATCCCCAGCGGATAATAATGACTTGGAAGAGCATCTTAAACATTCCTTCAATTTAAAAAACAATCAAACCACATATGTAAGAATAGGGAAAAAAAACGAGCCTATTATTGATAAAATGAAAGCAAAAATAAATACAATTAACAAAATCACTAAAAGTGAATCAAAAATAGCGCTAATATTTACAGGTCCTTTGTTTGATTGCATCGATGAAGCAAATAAAAAACTTAGGAAAGACAATATTAAAATTGATATTATAAATCTTCATCAAATAAAACCTTTTAGCAGCTCAATGATTAAAACGTTAAGCAAATATGATTTCATATATACATTAGAGGAACATTTTCCAGATACTGGTATTAAAGGAATAATAAGCTCAAATTTAAGTGATAAAAAAATAGTAATTAAGTCAATAAATAACAAAAATGATTTTATTTCTCATTTGGGTAGCAGAAGTTATGTTAGAAAAAAATTTGGGATATCAAGTAATAGAGTCTATAAAATAATTCTTAATGACAGAACTAAAAATTGGAATTGATTTAGATAATACAATTATAAATTATCAGAATTCTTTTAAGAAATATTTAAGAGACAAAAAGATTTATTTAAAAAAAATTAATAAAGATAAAATAAAATATATAGCTAATAATAATTCAAAGATTGAGAATTGGACACAAACACAAGAAGAAATTTATGGTAAATACATAATTTTTGCAAAACCATTCATATATTTTAAAGAGTTTGAGAAATTTGCAATAAAAAATAGAATCAAGCTTTTTATAGTGAGTCATAAAACAAAATTCAGTCAATTTTCCAAAAAATATAATCTACATAAACAATCAAGTAAGTGGATTGAAAATAATATTTTAAAGAAAAAGTACAAAATATTTTATGTTAAAACAATTAATGAAAAAGTAAAAAAAATTTCTAAGATAAATCCTGATTATTTTATAGATGATTTGATTGAAATTTTTAACAATAAAAATTTTCCAAGGAAGGTTAAAAAAATTCATTTTTCTAATAAAAACCATGGTAAAATTTTAACATTTAGTAATTGGAATAAAATAAAAACTTTTATAAATCAAAATGAAACTTTCTAATAACTCCTTAAAAGTTAACGAAGATATAATAGAAAAACATTTCTTAGATAGTGAAAGAATAAAAAGAGAGGAATATTTTTATCGTACATTTAAAAAAAAAAAAATGAATATTCCAAGAATGATTAATATTTCAAAAAATAAGATTATTTTCAAAAAATATAAATTCAAAACAATTAAATCTCAAAAATTATTTTTTAATGAATTATTTATTTTTTTAATAAAATTAAACAAACAAAAAACATATAATTTACCTGCAAAAGAAAATCTTTATTCCTATACTAATTTACTTAATCAAGTTAAAAAAAGATTTAATAAGATTTCAAAGATAAATGTAGATAGACAGTCTGCAGTAAAAATGAAGATTATAAAAATGTATATTAAAAAAACCTTAGAAGATTCTCCTTTATCAGCTAAATTACCTAAATGTAAAAAAATAATTTCTCAATCTGATATAGGCTTCCATAATTGTGGCATTGTTAATGGGAAAGTTTTTTTTTATGATTTTGAATATGCGGGTTATGATCATCCTATTAAATTAATATGTGATACATACTACCAGCCAGAAAAAAGAATTCACAAGATGCACATACTGAAATTTATAAAAAAATTGGAAAATAGTTTTAAATTCAAGCTTCCAAAAAACTTTTTCTTATTTGAAAAGCTTTTGAAGATAAAAATGATGTTAATTATTTTGAATATCCTTATAGTAAGTAATATAACAAACCAATCTAAGTTAATAAATAAAACTAAATTAAATAGATTAAAATTAGAGAGAATAAACAAAGCATATAGATATATTAAATACCCATTTATTTATGAGTAAGAAGAAGAAAAAAATTTTAATTATTGGTGGTGGATTTGCTGGTGTTGCTACCGCAAGACTGGTATCAAAATTAAAAGATACAGACGTTACACTGCTTGAAAAGTCTTCAGAATTGGGCGCAGGGGTAAGAACAAATTTTTATGGTGGTCATCCTTATACTTTTGGGCCCAGACATTTTTTAACACATAACAAAGATGTTTTTGATTATCTCAATAAAATTGTACCAATGAGGAGTTGTGGAGATCATGAGTTTGTAACTTATGTTGAACAAGACAATCAATTTTATAATTATCCTCTTCATGTAACAGATTTAGAAAAAATGCCTGATAAAAATAAAATTAAAAAAGAACTTTCACAAAAAAAAGAGTTAAAAATAAAAAATTCTAAAAATATGGAGGATTATTGGATCAATTCAATAGGAAAAACTCTTTATGGAAAAACTATAGAAAAATATAATAAAAAAATGTGGTTGGTAAATGATAATAAAAAGATAGATACTTTTAAATGGTCACCAAAAGGTGCCACACTTAAAAGTGGACCAAGAGCAGCCTGGGATAAAGCAATTTCAGCTTATCCAATTAAGCTTAATGGATACAATGACTTTTTTGACAAAATAGATAAAAAAAAAATTAGAATATTATTAAATAGTAAAATTAAAATTAAGAATTTAGAAAATAAAGAATTTATAATTAATGGTAAAGTAAAAAAATTTGATGTTGTTGTATCGACAATTTCTCCAGATTTTTATTTTAACAACAAGTTTGGTGAACTTCCCTTTATAGGAAGAGATTTTCATAAAATAGTTTTTCCATCAAAGAGTATTTTCCCTAAAAATGTTTATTTTTTATATTATGCAAATAACGAAAAGTTCACACGTTTAGTTGAATACAAAAAGTTTACCAAACATAAATCAGATACAACTTTGATTGGGATGGAGATACCTTCAAAAAATGGCAAACATTACCCTGTGCCATTTAAAAAAGAAATTCAGAAATCTCATAAATATTTAAAAAAATTTCCAAACTGGTTTTTTTCAATAGGTAGAGCTGGAACTTATAGGTACGAAGTTGATATAGACGATTGTATTGAGCAGGCAATGGAAATTAAAAAATTAATATCTAGTCAAAAATATGATGGACCACTACCTCTTAAAAAGTGGTGGGATTATGGGTAAACTAATTCCATCAAGTGAGCTAAATAAAATTAGAAAAAAATTTATAAAAAAAAAGATTGGATTATGTCATGGTGCATTTGATCTATTGCATAATGGACATCTTGACCATTTTGAAGTAGCCAAAAAAAGTGTTGATATACTTGTCGTTAGTGTTACTGCGGACCAATTTATAATTAAAGGACCAAACCAACCATATAATAACGAAAAAAATAGAGCAAAATTTTTACTTCACATTAAAGATATTGATTATGTTGTTATAGATCAAAATTTAACTGCAGAAAAAATTTTAGATAAACTAAAACCCAATTTTTATATGAAAGGAAAAGACTATAAAAATAAAGATATAACAAATAATTTAAGCAAAGAGTTAAAAATTTTAAAAAAAAATAAGGGTAAATTAATAATTACTGAAACAAAACTTTTAAGTTCTACTAAAATTATTAATAATATTCATAATAATTTAGATTCAAAATCTAATACTTATTTAAAAAGCTTAAATAAACTAAAAGCTTTTGATGAAATCTACAAAGCAACAGAAAAAATAAAGACAATGAGTATTAATGTTCTCGGTGAACCCATTCTAGATGAATATATTTTTTGTGAGATGGCTGGACTTACAACAAAAGATCCAGCAATATCATCTATAATTAAGAATTCGCAATCAATTCCAGGTGGAGTAATTGCAATAGCCAAAATTATATCTAAGTTTGTAAAAAAAGTAAATATTTTTATTTATGGAAACAATAAAGAAATCATAAGCTTTTTTAAAGGTTATAAAAATATAAAAATTATTAATTTAGACAAAAGTCAAAAAATCCAATCTAAAACTAGGTACATAAATGCAAATAGATATGAAAAACTTTTACAAGTTACAAATTTCAAAAAAAATTATTTTAAAAAAGAAAAAGTTTCAAGTATTAAAAATCTAATCAAAAAAATTAATGACAATATTATTATATGTGATTTTGGATTAGGACTTTTTGAAGATGAAATTCTTGAAATTTTAGAAAAAAATAAATCTAATAAATATTTAAATGTTCAATCAAATTCTATTAATTTGGGATATAATCTTTTCACAAAATATAATAATTATGATTATATTTCCTTAGATGAGCGGGAGTGGAAATTAGGTCTTAGAACTACCAGAGATGTAAAATTAATAGATTTTATTAAAAAATCTAAAAATAAAAAAAAATTAAAATGTTCTTTGACAAAAGGTAAAAGAGGTAGCGAATATTTTTTAAATAACCAAAAATATGTAAGTCCGGTTTTTATTACAAAAACAGTAGACACAACTGGTTGCGGTGATGCTTACTTTGCAATAACTTCTTTGATGATTAAAAGTGGTTTAAAATCAGCATTAATACCATTTGTTGGAAATATTTATGCTGGAATACACGGGCAATATTTTGGCAATGAAAATATAACAAATAAGATAACTTTTTTAAAATATATTAAAAGTATACTTAATAGATAACACTAATGAAGAAAAGTGAAATAAATTTTTTTATTAAAAATGGTTTTTTTAAAATAAGACTACAACAAAGTAAATTTTTGTATCTTAAAAATAAGATTAAAGACATAGCAAGAAAAGAATTAAATCTAAAGAAAATTAATTTAGATAAATTTCACACAAAAATTGGGGTTGAAAATCTTAATAATTTTAGACTTAAGGTTTTTAAAACAATTAATGAAGATAAAAAATTTAATAAAAATATATTGCTTTCTGCTAAAGATTTTATTTATGAAACAGTTGGTAATGAATTATGTAGTAGTGATGCAAATTTATCAATTCAATTACCAAATGATAAAAGCTCACTTTTAGAAATGCACTCAGATTTTTTTAGTGGTGAGTCATTATTTCAAATTAATTTATGGATTCCATTTGTAAATGTAAAAAAAACACAATCAATGTTTATAATAAATCCACGTGACTCCTTAAAGATACTAAAAAAAATAAAATATGACAAAACTTTTCAATTCAAGGATATAGATAGAAAGTTTAAAGATAAAATGAAATGGATCAATCTTAAATTAGGAGAAGCAATACTCTTTTCCCCAAACTGTTTACATGGTAATGTAACTAATCTTGAAAAGAATACCCGTTGGTCAATAAATATTAGATATAAAAATATTTACAGTCCCTACGGCGAAGAGAGAAATGAAAAAAAAATTGGAAGCTACTACAACATAATAAATGCAAAAGCTGTTACTCAATTCAACCTCAAATATGACTTTGATGAAATTGTCAAATAAATCAAACTGCCATTGTTACATAATGAACAAAAATTTTGGAGATTATTATCTTCCAACAAGATTTCAATATGTGATTTTAAGGGATTACTTTAATAAAATAAATGCAGTTTTTAATATGCCTCAAGGAGAGCCAGTATTCACAAGAACAAATATTCGTTTAAGATCTTTAATTGATGAGTTAAAACCAAATAGTTATCTTATATTGTTATCAATATATATGTTGCCTGAAAATAGAATAATTAGAAATGAAATTATTTCAAAAATGATAAAAAAAAAAATTGAGCTTCATTTAATTTTTGAAAAAACAATAATTAACAAAAAAGAAGACTTTAAAAAAATAAATGATATTTTAAAATTAAATAAATTGACAAACAAAAATAAATAAAATGAATAATAAAGATGAAATTATTTGCCCTAATTGCAAAACAAATAAAAAATTAAAACTAATAAATAAAATTCTTGTATGCAGAAAGTGTAAGGAAGCTTATCCAAAATTTAATGGTGTACTAGTTATGTTAACAAAAAAAAATGATGTTTTTCATGTAAAGAAGGCGTTACTACCAGCAAAATATAGGGTGGAAAAATATGGAAATTAATTTTTTAAAATATCTTCCAAGCAGCAAAAAACCACTAAAAAAAAGAAAAAAAGTAAGCCAAGCTGATCGTATTAAAACTTGGAAACTAGATTATAGTTATTTTGATGGCACAAGAGAACAAGGATATGGGGGATATAAATACGATGGTCGTTGGAGACCATTGGCAAAAGCAATAATAAAACATTATAATCTTAATGATAGATCAAAAATTTTAGAGATAGGTTGCGCTAAAGGCTATCTAATCAAAGAATTTAAAGATCTTTTGCCAAAAAGTACAATATATGGAGTTGATATTTCAGAATATGCAATTTCAAATTCTCATAAAAATATTAAGAAAAATTTAATAATTGCTAACGCAAATAGTTTGCCATTTAAAAAAAAATATTTTGACTTAATTTTATCTATAAATTCTTTACACAATATACTGAGCTTAAAAGAAATAAAAGAGTCTTTCAATGAGATTAGGAGAGTCGGCAAAAAAAATATGTTTGTAAGCGTAGGAACATATGAGAATAAAAAAGAGAAAAAAAAATTAGACGAATGGGCTGTCCTCGCAACTACGTATATGAGTAAAAAAAGCTGGTTAAGTTTTTTTGATGAAGTTAGTTATAGTGGTGATTATGATTGGTTCAAACCAAAATAAGATATGAAAAAATTAATTATTCTGGGTGCTTCTGGTGGTTGTTTAGATATTGTAAATTTAATAGAACAGATAAATAAAAAAAAAAAAAAATATAAAATTTTAGGTTTTTTAGATGATAAGATTAAAAAACCTGGGAAATTAAAAGATTATAAAATTTTAGGAAAATTTTCTGACGTTAATAAGTTTAGTAACGATATAAATTTTGCAACAGCTATTGGTAATCCACAAAATTTTCGTAAAATTCAAAAAGTAATTGAAAAATTAAATTTAGATAAAAAAAGATTTCCAAAACTTGTGCACCCAGACACATCAATTTCTAAAAATAGCAAAATTGGAGATGGAACAATTGTTTTTCAAAATTGTACAATTGGATTAAATGTAAAAATTGGTGATTTTGTTAATATTTTACCAAATTCAGTAATCAATCATGATTGTGTGATAGGCAATTTTTGTAAATTAAATACAATGTCTAATCTTGGAGGATCAGTAAAAATTGGAAAATCTTGTTATATAGGATCTGGAACAAATATAAGGGATAAATTGATTATTGGAGAACGTAATTTAGTCGGTATGAGTAGTGTAATTTTAAAATCATTTAAAAAAAAAAATCAAACTATCCTTGGATTTCCAGCAAAAATAAAAAATAATTTTTAGAGTTGGTCCTATTAGTAAAAAAGACTTATAGGTAATTGGAACTTAATAATAAAATTTTATTTAATTTATAAATAATCATCAAATATTTTTGAAAAGTTCAAATATAGTGTTGATTATGAATTTATTAATTATTAATTGCTAGAGAGTATTTCATTGAAATTTCCTTGGGAATGAAGCTGACCTTTTTCAAGTTTAAAGATAATATCACAGTTTTTAAGTGTATTTAAACGATGAGCAATTAAGATTATAGTAGTATCTTTATTAAAATTATCTACCGCATCCATTACTGCTTGTTCGGTTTTATTATCCAGTGCACTTGTTGCCTCATCAAGAATTAGTACTCGTGGTTTGTGATATAGAGCTCGTGCAATTCCTATTCGTTGACGTTGGCCGCCAGACAATTTAACTCCTCGTTCACCAATCAAAGTCTGATATTGTTCAGGTAGCTCGTTTATAATAAACTCATGTAAGTTGGCTATTTTAGAGGCTTTTTCTACTGCTTCTTGATTGATATCTTTAGGATCTACTCCAAATGCAATGTTTGCAGTAATACTGTCATCAGGAAGATAGATATGTTGGGGCACATAACCAATTAATTGCTGCCAAGATCTAGAGTTTTCCTTTGTGATTATTTGTCCATCAATTTCTAATGTCCCTTTTTGAGCCTCAAGAAGGCCAAGTATAATATCAATAGTTGTGGTCTTGCCACTTCCAGTAGTACCTATCAGACCAACAGTTTTTTTAGCCGGTATACTTAAAGTAATATTTTTTAAAGCTGTTCGTGATGCCTCTGGATAATCATAGTAAATATTTTTTAAAGTAATTTCTTTATTAAGGGATAATGCTTTTTTAGTCTGATTTTTGCTAAAAGGTTTAAGGTTTTTAATATCATCAGTTAACTTATTAAGTGAAGGACTAATAAAAGTTAGTGAAGTAAAAGCTGCATAAATGTGTTGTAGTGCTGGCATTAAGCGGTAACCTGCAAAAACATACAAGCTAACAATTGGTAACGCATTATTAAAATTACCTGTTTGAACTGTAATATTAAGTATTATTATTAGAATTCCACCAAATGCGATAGCTTCTAAAATGAAACGAGGCAATTGAGCTATAACTTGTGAGGAAGCTTGGGTTGTTGCAAAAATTTTAGCAGAGTCAGAAAAAGTCTTTATATAGGTTTCTTCTAATCCTCCAACTTTAACTTCTTTTGTGGCACCAAAGGCTTCGCTAATAGCCTTAAAACGTAACTGATTATTTTTTAAACGTTTTTTACCAATTTTTTTTAGAAAATTACGTATAAAATAAAAGACAATCACATAAACTCCACCAAGTACTAGGCCCACAAAAAAAGTAAGCTTTGGATTAACTAAAATTAATAAAGTTAAAAGCGCAACTACAACCATGCTTCTAGCAATTAGTTCTATCGATGGCTTAATACCGTTTGCAACTACTTGTGCTACCTCTGATAAAATAGTTTTTCCTAGATCAGCACTATGTTGATTTAAAAACCAGCTATAAGGCTGATGCAAATATCCTTCCACTAAGCGTTTACAAATACCATATTCACACATTTGCACAAATCGAATTTGGACATAAGTTGTAATGGCTTTGAAGATAAGCGAAGCAACTAAAGTTACAAACACAAGAATACCTAAGACAAAAATGAACTGTTGATTGTTTTCAACCCCAAAAATACTTGATGCTTGAAACATGATTTTTAAAATGGAGGATGTTTCAATCAAACTAGGGTTTGTAAGGACTGTCATAAATGGCAGAATAGATGCCACACCAATCATATCCAGTAATGCCATTACAAAGATCATTATCAATAACAGGCCAGCATTCTTATGATCATTGAGAGAAAGTAAAAATGTAAATTTTTTAAAAGTCTGCATTAAGATTTTAAAGTTTTTAGGACTTTAGTGGAATAATTTCAATTAATCACATTAACTAAAAATTAGTAATCTGTATATAATTGATAAAACCAGATAACTTTAATTTATAATCATGGTTATATCGATATCTAAAATTGTTAAAAATTTTTTTCAGTGCATAAATCAAGCCAATTGAGCTATTAGTACTGGT
>ERZ807291.2239-NODE-2239-length-29576-cov-6.050439_pt1 | contig 29576 bp, 33 predicted proteins | sample MGYA00521257_ERZ807291 | MGnify/ENA primary metagenome ERZ807291 (study PRJEB31413, sample SAMN03169783) | marine metagenome | biome: Marine; feature: Water; material: Subsurface seawater | place: North Sea | collected 2011-04-28 | depth 1 m m ...
CTTCTCGTCGACTTCGAATCCATTTAATATTTCATTTTATTATTTTAGGTGATAAGGGAACCTACGGTTCCCTTAAGAACCCTCCCTTATAGTATTATTTAACCAACAAAAGTATAGATTCCTCTTGAGCTCGTTTTAAAAAGTAATATATATCAGTATATTGAATATCTTGTAATATAGTTTGAATTTTTTTTTGTAATAAATCTTGGACAAATTTTAAAAATGGTTCAGAAATACTTTTTAAATTACCCTCGTCTTCTTTTGGTATAAAATCTACGGTTTCTATACTTAAAACAATGTACCTTCCTTTAATAAAAAAAACAGAATCTATTGGTATTTCATTATAAAAATAACCTCTTTCTTTTAGATACGTAATTTGTAAATAAATATCTTGAATCATTTTTTCAAATACTCTGTAAGTTAGACCAGTAGTTGATATAGTATCATATACTTTCTCTTGGTCTAGTGTTAATTCTTGTACTGGAACAATAGTATTATCTATATCAAATGGAATAGTAATAACTATTTGATTATTGTCTTCGTCTTCTTCTACTTTTTTTTTATTATAACTTGAAACGTAATCATTTAAAAATTCATAAATCCCTGATTTTTCTTTAACGTCTTCCTGTTTTTCACTAACGCTACCATCTACTTCTTCTGTGTATTTTTTATATAAAGGTAGTTCGCTATAACCACTTGGAGTTTTTTCTTTTCCAAACAAATTTTCAATTCCTTCTGTATTATCGTTATCATCTTCATCTTCATTTTCATCTTCATCTGCTTCTTCTGTATTATGATCTTTATCGTGAATTCTAACTCCATCTATTCCAAATGATGAAAAAAATATACGATTATAAACATTACGTACCTTTATTTTTTCGTTTTTATTCATTACAAATCTATGCACGTTTTTTGTATTAGTTAGTTTTACCATTTTACTATAATATACGAAATTATTTTTTATTTTTTACTCTATTTAATTATTTTTACCACGTCGGCGTCTTCGGGTACCTTCGTCTATGACGGTTGTTTCGTCATCTTTATCTTCTTCGGTTTCATCTACCCTATCCTCTTGTTGATAATTATCAACATTAGTGGTAGAAGAATCGGATTCTCTATTATTAGATGACACTGCTCTAAACGTATTTATATAAGGTGTTATTTTACTACTAAAATAATATACTAGATATCCACCTAACCAAACCCAGGTATTTCGTATTTGTTCTCCGGTATAATGTATCACCCATCGCAAACCTTCACAATGAGGAGTTACAGCCATAAACGGAGACATAATAAATCCCCACATTGTCCATGAACAACACATGGAGGGATAAATATTAGAAGCAATAAAATGTATAAATACCACGCTAAAATATACTAGAAATACAGCAGGAATATTACCTTGTATACTATCGTAGAATAACGATAAAGTTGTGCGAAAACTGTCTAAATATTGATTCATTTTAACTGATTAATTCGATTGAAATAATAATATGTACATAAAGAGATTCAATTTTATGATATTAAGTTTTTATTTTTTGTAAAATTTATAATAATCTATATTTTATAATATGAATAACATTAATAGTATAGATTTTTCAGATATCATTGATTCAAATAGTAGAGAACAAATGATAAACGATAATATTCAAAAAGCGATAGAAGAAATACCAGAATCATTAACGAGTGTAAATATGTTATATATACCATCAATTATTAAAGACAAAGAGTTAAAACTATTTGTCGATACAGGAGCACAGATATCGGTTATGCCTCTCGAAAAGGCATTTGAATTAGGTATTGATAATATAATCGATTATAATTATCAAGGGATGGTTCATGGTGTAGGTAAACAAGAAATCATAGGAAAAATACATTATACGGAAATACAATTAAATGATTTCTTATTAGGTTGTTCATTTACGATTTTACCGGATCACGAAGATATAATATTAGGATTAGACATGTTACTTGCACACGGAATAACGATAGATTTAAAAAAAAGGTGTTTAATATTATGTAATACAGAAATACCTTTTTGTGAAAAAGCAGACTAAATCTTTATAAATATCCTTTTTTTATATTTTTTTATCGTTGTTAATTAGTTATTAATATTGACTAATTCTGTCAACTAAGTGTTTATAAACATCTTCGTCAATCATTAATTGTGTTGAAAATTCCCAATTAGTACGAATATTATCCAATCTATATTTTTCAATATTATACTTTTCGAGAATACATTTGATTTTACCCTCTGTAGTGTGGTCACATATCAAGCCATCACCATTACAATTTTTATGACTACCAATTCTAATTGATCTCAGTACTTCATTTTCTGGAGTAGTTGTTTTCATCCACCCATTCGCAGTAGAAGCACTATTACGCATAAGTGATTCGATGTGAGTACTCATTATTATATATTTATTTACAAATTAATATATAAAAGTAAACGCTTTCAATTTTATGAATTACTCCATATCAGCTCCCAATTTTCCAAAGTTTTTATAGGTATTTCTGGTAATATTGGATGTGATTCCCAAAAATATCGACAAAACGCCCATTCATATTTTGGTTCATTAATGTAATATCCTTGTTGGTGTTCTTTTAAATATTCATCAATAAATTCAGGTAAAAGATCTCTATTTTTTAAAGGCAAAACATAAGCTAGTTGTATATAGGATGAAAAAGGATTATAAATATCCTTTTCAAAAAACGCATTATTTGTTTTAGGAACATATTTACAGAGGTCTTTAATCAAAGGCGGATAATTATATTTATAAGACCATTTCCAATTTGGGCAGTCACACGTGTAATATTTAAACACCCATTCCAAACCTTCGATATAATTAATACATATATCTTTAACATTTTTATCTGAATGTGAAAATAATGCATTATAGTAACGTTGTTCCCAGAATTGATTTTCGGGGTCTATATATAATTCTTGTGGTCTGTAAATAACAGGAACATTCTGAACTGTAAACTCTTTATTTTCAACATCACTTAAGTTCCACTTACGTTTAGACATTTTTTCACGTCCATCATATTCACTAATAAAACGTGTTCTCTCATTTTTTGCTAATTCATTTAAAAATAACGCAACCCATTTCCATTGTATTTCCATATTTTTACTAATAAATGAACGTTGCAAGTGTTTTCCTAACGTATTTTTATAAATATTTACTAAAATATGAATTCCATCTTTCCGTAAATTTATAGATGGAAAGTGTGGTAAGAAATCATTACCAAGTAGGAAACACATAAAAATATAATCATACATCCTGTGATAATCATCATTATCGCAATTCATTTCCGATAGAATAGCTTTTAACAATGAATGAATATTTAGAAATAAATAATCACTATTCATATTTTCATTATTAATAATTTTTTTTCCAAATTCTGGCGTTTCTCTGTAGATAAAAAACTGTCCAAATGGTTTGCAATGAAAAAGAGACAACATAATTAAATCCGAGTCTAACCCGTAAATCAGAGTATTTCCTTTGACCGAATTTGATTTTGTTCTCAAATATTTAAACATTTTATGTTCCCCCTCTCCATTCTCATTAGATCCAGAAACAATTATCTTTTTAACATTAAAATGTGATTCCAAACCTGTAAATGCCTTTTTTATTTTCAATGATAAATTATTCATAAAAGATGTACCAGGTGTAATATTTGATGTACTCCACGAATCACTTTTCGAACTTTTACTTACAATATTATTTATTTTATTTAGAATAGATCCCTTATGTCTTCTAGTTCGTTGTTGCTGCATTTTAGCAAAAGGAGCAACCCCGTCAAACGCGATATATACCAGTTCCGATGGATACATTTTTTTTATATATTCACCTATGGAATTTATAACATTATTAATTAATTTATTTTCCATTTGCAAAGTATCAGAATCAACATTTAAAGAGTCCTTTTCTAATTTACGTAATTCATCATAAATAATTGAATTACAGTCCATAAATAAATTACAAAAACGAATATCATCACGCGATAATTGTTTTTGACTTAATATAATATTAGAATAATTCTTAATAATATATGAAAAATAGCTCGGTATACCCATTATAAAAATAATATATTTATAGGTTTAAGTTGTTTATGCAATTTATTAGAAAAATAATAATATATCATTAAACTATATTATTATTTAGATGTCTAAAAAATCATCAAAAAGTGGTCAAATACCAAAAACAGTTAAAAATACTGATTTTAATAATTTTATTGAAAAAAAATTAAATCAAGTTATTGATATTATTCAAAGAACATATTTATCATTATCCTTTTGTAAACAATACGATATATTTAGTAAAAATAGTATTGGACAAAGTACTGACCACTTACAAAGTGTATATTTGTCTGCAAAAGAGGTAAAGGATAGTATTCCTATAAATGATAATAATATGGATGATACATTAATTATAATCCAATCAATTTTTGATAAATTATCAATTGTATTTTCTACATACGGTACATATTCTATGAATGATGTATATTATGTTGTATTTGGTACAAAATATAATAGTTTTGATACATATGATAAAGAAAATACTTATATATCGGATAAACTAGAATTAATAGAAAAATACATAATGCCTATTGGATACAAAAACTTACCTTGGTCAGAATGTAATAATGTCGAGGATGAAATAGATAAAATAACAGATATTACTTTACAAATTGATAAATATTCTCATATGGAATGTTTTGAACCAACTACTATGTACTCGTCTATACATCAATCTGTTATGGGGTTAAGGATATTAGTTAGAAATACAAACGACAATAAGCTTTTATGTATATCAGGATTGACCAAAGATATACCACTTCAATATCTATTAGAAAATAATTATATAGTAACGCGATTAGATAGTATAAAACAAACTTTATTAGATAATCACGGTAATCGTAAAGAATTGATTGAAAGATGGTTAGATATTTTAACATTAAAAGATATTTTAGTTTACAGTTCGAATGATTTATTAAAAAAATTCAACACAATGTTAAAAGATGTGGACTATGCAAAAACCAATCGTGTTGATAATATAGTTAAAAAATTCTTCGAGATGGACTTAATTTCAAGACGAAAGATGTTGATTAATTTATTTATATATAATTCTGATAACGAGGTACAATATATAGCTTATATGTTGTATGATTTAATCGGTTCAGTTGAAAACACAGATGGTGCTGATAACAATGAACAAATAGTATTATACGAATCATTACCATGGAAATTAAAACAATATTTCAAAGAAACAATGATAAATACGATAGAATATACTCAAGAGGCACTTACTCAGTGTGATTTATCTAAGATATCATTAGAACAACAGGTTTTATTAATGAAAGCAGATGATAAAATAAAAGATAGAGCCAAAATAAAATTAAAGGAAATAAAACAAAAATCAGACGATCAGGGAAATAAATCAAAACAATATCTTGAGGGTTTAGTTAGAGTCCCTTTTGGAATTTATAGAAAAGAGCCGATTTTATGTAAAATGGATAATCTTAACGAATTATTTAATAATTTAAAACATATTGTCGAAATTGAGGTTTTATCAAAAGATAAATATACATTACACGAAATAAAAAACAATATCGCATCTATCAATAAAAATTTATTAATAAAATTAATTGAAAATTATAAAAAAAAATTATCAAAAACAAATAAGCAAGATTTAGTAAAATCATTAACTATTTTTGTAGATTCATTAACAGGCGAACATAAAACAAAGAGTGGTATTATAAAATCATTGACTCAATATTTAAATAATGCTAAGGTAGATAATGAACTATCCAAAGAAATTTATGAAATGTTACAAATTATATCACCAACTGATTTAAATAATAATATAAATAAACAAATTGTTCAAATAGGAAAGGAAATCGAAAATGTAGAAAAGTCAATGATACAAATAAATGATTATCTAGACGATTCAATATACGGACACGAGAAGGCTAAGCAACAAATATTAAAAATTGTTGGACAGTGGATAAACGGAGAACAGAAAGGGTATTGTTTTGGATTTGAAGGTTCACCTGGTGTTGGTAAAACCTCTCTTGCTAAGCGTGGACTAGCAAAATGTCTAGAAGACGAAAATAAAGTAACTCGTCCATTTTCATTTATAGCATTAGGTGGTTCTTCAAATGGTTCTACACTTGAAGGCCATAATTATACATATGTTAACTCTACCTGGGGAAAAATTATAGACGTATTAATGGAAAGCAAATGTATGAATCCGATTATTTATATTGATGAATTAGACAAAGTAAGTAAGACCGAACAGGGTAGAGAAATTATTGGTATTTTAACACATTTAATCGATACTACTCAAAACGATGAGTTTCAGGATCGTTATTTCAGCGGTGTACCATTTGATTTATCAAAAGCATTGTTTATATTTTCATATAATGATCCCGAACAAATAGATCGTATTTTATTAGATAGAATTCATAGAATTCGTTTTGATAATCTATCTTGGTCAGACAAAATAGTAATTGTTAATAAATTTATTATGCCTGAATTAAATCAAAAAATGGGGTTCGAGAACACAGTAAATCTTAGTGAAGACGTAATTAGATTTATTATTGAAACATATACTATGGAACCCGGTGTAAGAAAATTAAAAGAAGTATTGTTCGACCTGTATGGTGAAATTAATCTTCAATTATTAAATTTTTCACAAGATAACACAGGAGATGTTATTGAGTTACCATTAGAAATAAAAGTAGAGGACTTTGGTACAAAATATTTAAAGAAACAACGAAAAGTAAGTGATATTAAAATTCATACAGAACCAATGGTTGGTACAATTAATGGTATGTGGGCAAATGCTCTAGGAAAAGGCGGTATCATACCTATCGAAACGCGTTATTTCCCTGCTGGTTCATTACTTGATTTAAAATTAACAGGTATGCAAGGAGATGTGATGAAAGAGAGTATGACGGTAGCAAAAACATTAGCTTGGACATTAACATCAGAAGAACGTCAAAGGGAATTAACAAAACACTTCGACGAAACAAAAAACCAAGGTCTACACGTTCATTGTCCAGAGGGGGCGGTTTCAAAGGACGGTCCTTCTGCTGGAGGAGCAATTACATTATCAATGTATAGTCTATTAAATAATAAACAAATAAAAAACACAATTTCAATGACGGGAGAAACTAATTTAAGAGGAAGAATTACTGCTATTGGTGGATTAGACACTAAAATCATAGGTAGTATGCGAGCAGGTGTTAAAACGGTATTGTATCCAAAAGACAATCAAGAAGATTTTGATGATTTCTTGGAAAAATACAAAAGTCTTATAAATCTAGATGAAATGTCTTTCCATCCTGTAGAAACTATTCAAGAAGCGATGAAAATTGTTTTTGAATAATAATAATAATAATAATAATAATACTATTTAGTCAATTACAATTTCTTATGTAAATATATAAGAACTTGTAATCATGGATCTCAATTTAATTAATATTTTATACATGTTTTTTAGAATGGCCCCTTTTGTAATTGTAAGTTACTTCACATTGCAATCTATTCTTAATCAAGATTTAAAAGGTCTTATTTATTTAATTGGTTTAATTGTAACATCATTTGTTGTTTATTTAATAGCAGCAGTTTTGCCTGAAGAAAAGGGATTAATGCCCAGTGATTATTCAAAAGTACGTTGTACGCAATTAACGATCGGAAATAATTATCCTATCTCAAAATTGCCCCTTAGTCAAACTGTTTTTGGTTACACATTAACATACCTCTCTTATTTTATTGGAGTAAATAACTTACAAACACAAAATATAACGACATTTATCTTATTTCCAATTATTATTTTAGCAGACTTTTTTTGGAGTGTAACTAATTTTTGTTCAACCCCCAAATATCTGTTACTATCACTTATTATAAGCGGTATTGTTGGGTTATTATGGGCAATACTAATTGAATCAACCGGTGTAGGTGGGTTCGCATACATGACGGGTATTACAAATAAAGATGTATGTTCAAGACCTACCAAAAGTCTTTATAAATGCCGCTCTGTAAATAAAGAAAAAAAACCTTAATTTCTTTGTAATATATATATGAAATATCTATTACAATTTATCATTGGAAGTTGTGTTTTTATAACCCTTCCATACTACAATTTTGTTTATTTTAAAATAAAGGACAAAAAACTAGATTTTGATTATCATTTTTACACATTAATGATGCCGTTTGTATCAGGTCTTTGGAATGTACTTGGTAAATATTTACAAGATATTTATAAATATTCAGATATAATTCGATATGCCGTTATTTCTACAATTTCGTGTTTAACTTTATTTATTAGTATATTTTTTGGAAACTTATATAATTATTCCCGAGAAGAATGGATAAACCATTTTATAATAGTAGGAATTTTCTATTATTTTACTTATATGGTCATTGCAAACATTATAGAAAAGATGATTTTAGATAAAAGATTTGATAGTGAAGAAGAGATTGCGATTGTAATAATAACTATACTAACACTATTTATTTTAATTAAATAAAAATATAAATTATTCATCAAAACAATGACTATATTTTTCTAGCCATTTTCGAAAATCATTTAATAATAAATACCGCTGATGCCCATTTATATCTAATCTGACGCTGTACGATTTTTTACTAAAATGGTAGAAAAAATTTTTTATTATATTAATAGTGACTGCATTTTTATACTTATCTATATCCGGAAACTTAAATATCTCATAGTCTTTTCGTTTATTTACTTCATTATGAAATGTATAAAAAAATACCTTTAGTTGTTCTTTAGTATTTATTGCCGAAAAATTTACACCATTAACATATCTAGTTGCGTGTTGAGCGCAATCCGGACACGGTAAATTACTACAAATGTTTTTTATAAAGCCAATTAATTCACTCTTTAAATTATTATAATATTCTTCTTTTATTTTTTCTGCTAAAGTATGAAATAAAAACCAGGTTGGTTCTCCCCATAACATCTCTTTTACGTGTGGTTTTATAATTGGTTTTATTATTTTATTATTACTATTAGTGGTTTCAGATAATTTTGAAATAGGCATAATAGTTACTGGCGCAAATGATGAATTATTCATTGGTTTATTATTTCGTGTATTTCTTCTATTAATAAAAATCATTATATATTCTAATAAGTAAAAAAAGAAATAAATATAAACAAAATTCTATAAACAATTGTATATAAAATGAATTTGAATGATGAATCTGTTGAATCGATACGTAAATGGGTAAAACTTGATAATGAAATGCGTGCATTAAAACAGGAAATTTCAAATAGAAAAAAAATAAAAGACGAAATAACAAATGCATTAATTAATACAATGAAACAAAATGATATTGATAGTGTTAATATTAATAATGGTAAAATAGAATATACACAGCGTAAAACAAAAAAGCCGATATCAAAAAAGCTATTACAAACTATACTTTCTAAATATTACAAGGAAGATTCAAATAAGGCCAATGAGATAAATGAATTTATTTTAAATAATCGCGAAGAAACAACAAAAGAAGTTATTATACGTAAAATAGATAAATAACTATACTAATCCCAATTCACTAATAGTATATGTTTTATCATCTATCTTTTCATATCGAGCAATAATGCGTGGATTTTCCTTTGACTGCATAATATCTTCAGTGTTGTAAACATTATTAAACTTATCAATATAATATACAATACCCTTAATTTCTTTAGCAATTACGTCAATAGTGATATTTTGTTGACCAACATTTTGTTGTGCAGTCATTAATCCGTGAGGAGTACCTTTTGAATGTGTACCACAAAATTCACATTCGTGTTTACGACGTCTAGTGCATTGTTCACCATTCGCTCGTTTCGCCATGCATCGGTTATTTTCGGGAATAGAGTTTTTAACCCGCTTTCGTTTAATAAAATCCTCTTTATTCACGGTTAAACGATTATAATCGTAAATATATTCAATTAATTGACTTATATTATCATCTTGATTAATATCCAACGCGATAATTTTATCGCGTATACCATCCTTAAAAGATGTTAAATATTGTTCTACTTTACTATTCAATCTGCGTTCCATTTTTGTTTATATACTAACTTATAAGTTATCATATAAATTCAATTTTATGTTTATTTATTATTTTTATTAATTAATATACTTAAAGACATCAAATAATTTAGAGATTATTTATAAAATATACTATATGGGAAATGTTTTAAAGCGAACTATGTGTCCAATATATCCACAACAAGATAGTGATAGCGACAATGACAATGATCCTATATATGACGAAATGGCTCCATTAAAACCATCTGAAATTATGGAACGAGAATATATAAAAAACGAAAAAAAGGGCATCGAATCTAATATATTATTACGACCATCACAAATTATAAGAATGGAAAACGATAAATTACGTACATTGAGAAATAATTAAAACCGATTCACTCTTCCTTTTCTGTATTTTTTTGTTCGTGCGTTCTTTACACGTTTTTTTGATAATTCACTAAATGTAACAGGTGTTTTTTTTGTGATTCTTTTGGAAGGTCTATAAACATCGTTTTTATGCTTGTAACCAATCTCTCCGCGTTGATTTACCCACTCTTCGTCAAACCATCGTTTTAATCCTACCTTTTCTTTTTTCTTACCAATATACGGTTGTTTCTTTTTTCCATATTTTTTTGTAAAATTATGTTTATATTGTTGTACAAGTAAACCACTTCTATAAGCGCTATGTTTTGGTTGTTTTTTATAAAGTGATTTCTTTGTTTTATTATATAATTTTTGGTCTCTTGGTTGCATTATATAATAAAATGAGATAAAATTGAATAAACAATATATATAAAAATATATCTATATTTACATATATAATGGTTTCCAACCGACTTACAATTAAACGTGCATTCTTCATTGTTTATGAAGCATTAAATTCAAAACCAACAACATATGTTTTAGGTAGATGGGGTCATCATACAAGAGACAAAATTAACTTAAAGACTGACTTCGCAAACGAAGACCATTGTGGAACGTGTGCTCATTTTGTTTCACCTGAAAGAATATCCCAGGTTAAAGTATATGATAAAGTGTTGCAAAAGTAAAACGCAAAAACAATGTATTCGAAAAGATAAAAAAATATTTAGTCTTCCAAGACGATTTACAAAAAAACGCTGTTTAAAAGGAGTAAAAGGATTTTCAATGAAATCATCGTGTGCCCCGTATAAATTTTGTAAAACAATGACCAATCGAGGCGGAAAAAAAAATCATACCAAGCGTTTTTTATATAATCCAAACAATCCCAAAAAATCGTTTGATGTGTATATTGATAAAGATCCAAGTGATACAATCCCTATAAAATATACTACTGTCCAAGATGTTGAACAAACAATTAAAAAATTAGAACGTTTGTATAAATCAAAAAAATATCCTCATAAACGAATATGGCAGGTAGGTATGATAATGAAAGTCCGTTTAGAGGCGATGAAAAAACACAAATCATCTCTTTATCCGAATGCTAAAAACGTTGCTTCACGATTCAACCTTGCTAACCGTTATTTTAAATTTTTAGGCAAACGTTCCAAGAAAAAAGACTTTAAAGAACGTGCTGCAATGGTGTTTAATATCTAATCTTATAATATATGAAAGAGGCTATTATAAGATTTAAAAAAGGAAAATATCCTAAAAAGTATACTGCAATTGTTAAACATAGAAAAACAAAAAAAGTACGAAACATACACTTTGGAGATCAACGATATGCACAATATAAAGATAGAACACCTTTAAAATTGTATAAGCGTCGAGATCATAACACACGAAAACGTATGCAAAATTATTTTTTTAGACACTCTGGTGAAAAAACGCGTAAAAAGGCGATTGATAAAGAGAAAAACGCAAGTAATGGATTATATAATGCGAAAATACTAAGTCATGTTTATTTATGGTAATTTTAAACAAACGCCGCCTTTTTACCTCCATCATATTCTACCGCCAGATTATTATCTAACATCCATTTATTCATATTTTCCCCTTTAAACATAACATCTGCTAATAAACGCCCATATTTCTCATTACCAATATCTTCTAGATATATTATTTGATTTAAGATTCGTTCAGATAATTTATCACGACTATTAACAGCAGCCAATTTTTCAACTGGGTTGTGTGATTTTATTTCTGGGCTATCAATTCCTCTTAATCTTACTGAAAAACGATAACATTGTCTTTGTCCCTTTAAAAATGCGGCTACCGTAATTGTATCACCATCGTATACTTTAATCACTTTACATTTTGAAATTTCTGGTATAAACGGTATAGTTTCGCCGTATTCTATAGAGTCAATTTTTGATCCACAGCACCTTAAAAACATAGTTATAATATAAAATTGAATTCGCTTTAATATTTTTATTTTTATTATTATTAAAATGAATACACCACTAATCTTATTTGAAAAAAAATTACCAATAGAAATTATATTTTACATTCAAAGGTATGTATCAAATGATTTTGCATTTGAGGCAATAAAGAAACATATAAAATATTCATATAATGAAGAAATATTATATCGTCAATTTGTGTATAATGAATATTTAACACCAAATTGTCCTGAATGGTGTACAGGATTTAGTCGTCGTTATAATGATAGATGTGATCATTGTAACTATTTCCTATTTACAAAATATTATAATTTACAAAAATATAAAACTTGCGTTTATAATAATAATCAATTAGAAAAGTTTAATGTAAAACCAACCCATTGTAAATATCCTATGTATAATTTGAATTACTTCTAGTAATAAATATCTCATTATAAATATATGGAAGTAAATTGTATAACTAATAGAGCTTCAAAATTATTTAAAAATACATGTGTTAAATTCAACGATCTACTATCAAAAGATAAGAATGATAAAAAAGTATTAAAATTCATAATTATATATTGGGATTCTTATGGTAATAATTATCTAAATTTATTTTCGAATAAACACATAGTAGAAAATATTCATATACAACATCATAATTACTTGTCCGACAAGAGAAAATGTTCTAATCTTATAAAAGAATTAAAACTTTACAAATATTATCCGAAAACATATGATAATTTGTCTGAAATAAATATTATTCCTATTGATAAACTTTTTTTTATCAAAGAAATATACTCAACTGGCGGTAAAGGCGTGAAATGTCTAAGTGGAAAAGATTTGTTGAATTATAAAATAAATAAAAATGAAATCATCCAAGAAGGTTTACAAAATCTTAAATTAATAGATAATAAAAAATTTGTAATAAGAGCCTATATTATTATTTTCAATAATAATTTTTATTTAAGCAAACATATGTTTGTTATAGTTCATGGTAAAGACTATGATAGTAAAAGCTCAGCATATGATGTACAAATAAAGCATGAAGGTTATATAAATAAAGCATCTGCAATAAAAATGTATCCATTGCATGAAACAGAATATTCATCTTATATTTATAAAATAAGAGATGCCTTAAAAAATATGAAAGAATTATTTAAGCCCATAATTAATAATTCGAATAACCAATTTATTATTATTGGACCTGATATATTAATCACTAACAAAGATGAAATTAAATTTATTGAATTCAATACTTTACCAAATTTACAACATACTAAATATATTAATGAAAATGTAAATGAAAAAATGTTATTCGATTTATTTAATCTAGTTTTTTTAAATTATGAAAGTGATACTTTATTACTTATTAAATGAAATTAAAGGCTTATAATTCTTTGACACTTTATTTTTTTATACTGTTTGTAGGCAATTTTAATTTATCTTTATCATAGGCGTAAGAAAAATAGTTTTTATAATGTTGTTTAGTTATTTTAGTAAATGCTTTATTAATTTCATAAAAAAATATACCTTCTTATAAAATTATGACTAAATCGATTTACTTAAACATTCCGTGAATATCTTTAAACACTTGTTGTGCATCTACACACACTTCACGAACAAGAGTTCCTACAACAGATTTATCTTGTTTCTCTTTAAATGCTACCCTAACGGTAGCCTTTGTATCGTGTGGATGGAATTTTTTAAAGCCACAAAAGCTTAATCTTTCTTGTTTTTCGTAAAACTTTGAATACAATATGAATTCAATTATTTTACCAACTGTATAATCTTCATCTTCTAAATAAATATCATAACAGTGATCAATTGTTGTTTCACTCGTTAGAATATTCATCATACCATTATCCAGCATCTGAATAATATCAATAAATTTATTTTGCAAAACAGCGCACGCCTTACGAATAATATCTCTATTATCATAAACGCCTACTGATTCTATAACAAAATCAAAACTATTTTCTAGATAATGCCTCTGTGCATCTAAAATACGGTAATTTTCTTTTTGAAATTTAATATCACTATCCGTTTCACCGTCTGCACGCATTTTTGACTCCAATTTATCCCACACAGTAATTGCCTTATCTTTATCGGGTGTATTTCCGTAGGAACATTTTGAAACAACGTTATACATACTACTTGCTTTTGCGATGTTTACACTAAAATCAGATACCAATGATAGTTGTTCTCCGGGAATATCGATACCAATTCCAGGTCTTAGACGAGCAAAATCGATATATGATTGTGTTTGAACATTCTTTGGAAACAGTCCAGGAAATAATTTGTCCTGTTCTTCTTTTGCTAGCATTTTTCCAGTTTGTTTATCGCGCAATTTAAAATGTTCAGTGGTAACATACATAATATTATCTGTTTCATTTTTCACATCAACCACTAGTTGATAATTACCAGGAAGTGATTTTTCGTCTTCTGTATCACGCAAAACAGTACTATGAATAGGAATACAGCTCAATCTTTGTTTCAATATTTCATTATGTAAACGTCCTGTATTTGTAAGAATATTGCATTGATTTTTCTCATATGTATCTGTTTCAATAACAACTGTTGGAATATCCGACAATATTGTTCTACGTAATGCATTTGCAATCGATACTTCTACTCCTTGTAGAGTGAAATAGAGCGCATTTGCGTCATCTGATAAATTTTTTACTACTGGTTCCATTGTATATTATACTTCTATAGTGTTCTATTATATTTAAATCAATTTTACGATAAGGTTTAAATATAATTTCTAAAAAGTTACATATTTTCTCCAATTAACATACCTCCAATCATGATAAACATAACAATAACGGGAAGTAAAAGAACTAACCAAGCAATATTTGTGGCGTTAGCTTTACACATTAGGTTAAGAACCCAAGTCCAGAAAAGAATATAAATCGCTTTAATAATAAAAATAAGAGCAGTGCTTGAAACATTGCAAGAATAATTTCCTAAACAATAAGTATTGACATTACCTAAATTTTGGTAAATCATAACAAGTAATGCAATAGAAGAAATTACTAAATATACGTATGACGGAGTACAGAGATTGCGAAGTCCAGTAATAGCCATGTCTTTATATATTAGATAAATATTTTTATACCATTGGAACCATATGTTTATCGGAAGAAATATTATCAGCGGTGGTTATTTCTTCGCCCCCCATCTTCTGCATCATATATTGAGTTCCTCCAGTTGTTCCAAAAGCTAACACATCATTAGAATTAGATGTACTAATCCCTGTTACTAAGTCAGTTCCTACTAAAGAACCTCCACGCATTTTTTTTGATCTACAATTTTTCCTTCCTTTTCCTCGCTTGCGTTTCGATTTTCCACCAGTTTGTGAAAAAGGAAGAGTTCGTGCAGATATAACTTGACGCGAAGGGTCTTGTAAATATTCATTATACGGAATTGGACGTATTGTAACTGTTTCATTAAATGATACACCTCCTTTCATTTTTCTACGACGATTACGTGTCGCACGTTTTTTTGTCGTAGATTTTCCACGTTTTTTATTTGATTTTTTATATATATGCTTAGGCATAACTATATATAATAAAGAGATTATTACTATTTAAAATTATTCAATATCTACGTGTGTTAACATATGACGTCTACAACATACATTTCTAAGATTTAAATTATCTAACACAATTCCTTCGGGCGTTTTGTCCATTGTATCTTTGGTCAAATACACTACTTTTTCAACATCTACACCTTTTTGAATTTTTATTTGACGAACTTGGGCCTGAAAATAGCGATATTTATCGGCTAAAACATTTCCGCAAGTAAAACATTTAACTGGAATGATCATTTTTGATAGGGTATAATAATAAGTATCGAGAAGTTTTTAATTCAATTTTATCAGTATTAATTTATCTAAATATTACAAAGGATGAAAGTGTTTTTAATTTTAATAGCTTTAATAATAGCAATTACCTTATATAAACAGAAATATTTAGGTAAACTTGCTCCTATAATTATTATATTATCTTTACTTTTCATAACATTTAGAGGTCATATTGAAAAATTATGGGAAAAAGAAACGGAACCATTCTCAGGAAAAGATAAATTATCAAAAATAGAAGATAATATCGTTTACTCTAATTTTGAAAATTTTACATTTAATGATACAAATAAAGAACTATCAGATTCGGATGATTTAAAATTAACAGATAAATTCACAGTAATGGCATGGGTAAAACAAAAGGAAAAATCAAATGGCTGGGTAAGAATTATTGGAAAAGGTAGTAAAACCAGCCGAAATTATGGTCTTTGGGTTAAAAAAGATGGCCAGTTATTGAGTCAAGTATACACCGGTAAATATAGTAATATACGTGTAAAGAATTCTTATTTAGAAAATGATAAATGGACACATCTAGCAATGACGTACAATAAAGATGGTAGACAGAGACTTTATAAAGATGGAGAACTTATAAAGGAAGAAGACACTTCTGGTACACCAATAACTGATAATGAGCCCTTAACGATTGGCGGAGCAAAATTCCACGATAAATTTAAAGGGGAGATAAAAGGGGTTGTTGTCTTAAATACAGTTCTTAGTAACGAAGAAGTTGAAGACTTTTCTAAAAGTCCAGATAAAGACTTAGATGAAATCCTTGGTAAAAAAGAGAAACAATTACTTTCAGATCCAAAATCAAGTGGTACAGGAACATTACCTGTTTCAGAAATGGTTTCAGATCCAAAATCAAGTGGTACAGGAATACTGCCTGTTTCAGAAATGGTTTCCCAAGCCGAAAAGGGAGATGGATATACCGGATACGACCCAAATATATCACCAAGTGAAAATATTAATCAATATACACAACCGCCTACATTAACAAAAGGTCTTACAACGGAAAATGTAACTCCATCACCTATTTATTTCGAGCCTGGAACAGTTAAATATGGAGGTCTTGGATATAAACCATCTTATACAGATATCAATTATATGAATAATAAATTTATAACAAAACCAGATATTGTAAGTGATTTCAATAAACGAGGTTTTTGTGATTTAGAAAATAATATTATGGAAAATATAGACGAAAAATGTGAAAAATTACCAAAAGAAGTATGTGCTTCAACTAGTTGTTGTGTGTTACTAGGTGACCAACGATGTGTCCAAGGGAATAAACAAGGTCCTACAAACAAGGGTGTCTATAGCGATACTACTATTAAGAACAAAGATGCTTACTATTATAGAGGAAAGTGTTTTGGTAATTGTTCTGATGTTCCAAACACAAATTCATTACCTCAGGAAATGTCTGAAATGAATGCGGTAAACCCTTCTTCAGAAAGTGAAATGTAAATCTTGTAACAAAATTGAATATATTTGTATGTTTTTTAGAAGACATACAAATCAAAAAAATGCCTATAGAAAAGACGATCGAATTTCCCCAACTTCAAATAGAAGTAGACTATATAATTGGGAAAAATGCCGCAGAAAATTTCGAAATCATCGACAATGCTGAAGATTATCATATATGGTTTCACGTAAAAGATAATCCTTCTAGTCACGTCATTGCGAAATTAGAGAACGATTTAAAGAAAAAAGAATTACGTTATATTATCAAACAGGGCGCTATTCTCTGTAAACAACACTCAAAACTTACAAGTCAAAAAAATGTAGATATTATTTACACACAAATAAAGAATATCACAAAAACCGATACACCCGGTTCCGTATTTACAAAAAACGAAAAAACAATTACAATTTAAGTATTATATGATTCAAGAATATTATCCTTTTCATTATTATCGCCAAATATATACCATTTCTTCTTTTTCGGGTCCCATCGTCCACCGAATGCCTTTACTCTATCTTTTTCGTGATACGACACATTTAAATAAATCTTTTCGGGACCTGTATATGGACAATTGTCCAAGCCAATAGCTTTATTTGCTAATCTATCTGCGCCATCATTACCAATAGAATGAACGTCCTGGTTATCAGTATGTGCTTTTATATGCATAAACTCTACATTTTTGTTGTCTTTATAAGTTTCATACGCAATTTTTACTAATTCTTTGTTGGGTATGTCTTTTTTCCAAAAAGATTGTGCACATTTCTCACCATAGCTTGAAACGCATCTTATAGCATAAATTGAATCAGAAACGATCATTACCTTTTTCCCATCCAAGACATCTTTTTCTATAATAGGCCAGGTTTTTATTATCGCAGTAAGTTCGGCAGTATTGTTTGATTGTTTGCCTTCTACTAATTCGGAAACATTTCTAGTGTCGTCTTGTCCAAGAAAAATACCTATTCCGGCTATCGCGTTTTCTCGCCCATTGTTTGAACAAGCACCATCAGTATAGACATAATACTCTGGTTCTATGGCTTCTTTTGTAGTTTCTATATTAAATAAATCAGTTACTTTTGATTGAGACATTGTATAATATCAATATGAATGTTTATATTATTTTATCCAAAACGTAGAACCTGTTAGGTTAGGTATATTTTCTGTAATAATAAACATAATATTGTTTAGGTAAACTAAACCCTGCGCGAATACCTTTCCCTGAACATAATAATATAGCTTTACTATTATTTACCATTATTATAATATAATAAATAATATAATATAACCAATTAATATATAAATAAATTAAATGTCTTATCAGCATAATACCGACATATTAATTACCGATAAAACGTTTACATATGTTCAAAGTTATAAAAAACAGTTACTTCAGTGTATGTCAAAATTATTATTTGATTTAGATATTAAATTTACAATTGCACATGGTGTTTTACTGGAATATGCTCGTGGAAAACATATTCAACACGATGATGATATAGATATTCGATTTAATGTAGGTGATGTAGAAAAATGGAGAATTTTTTGCGATAAAGCAGTAAAAGATAGTAGTCTTTTAAAAAAATATAATTTAACATTTGATCCAAGAATAGGGGATATTAAGGCTCAAATATATAATGGTATTCAATGTTGGTTAATTGAATTTGATAATAGTGAAAATATAGAAACATTTGAAATGAAAATTATAGGTGATTTGGTATGTAATATTGTTGGCCATAAATTATGGAATGTATATGATATTGATTTTTCTAAAACACAACGGGTATTACATTTAGGTGTTGAAACAAGTATCCCAAGTGATGAAGACTTAATATATATATTAACTAAACAATGGGGGCCAGAATATTTAATTCCCGATAAAGAAGATGTTATGGAATATAGAGATGATAAGTTAATACGTAAAGATGGTGTAACACACAATGAGTTTATTAAAACGATGTATCCAGTATGTAAACATTGTGGAGTACTTAATCCAAAACTTAACAGAGAAACATTAAAATGTACAAAAAAAAATATTTGTTTAAGATGCAACACTTTATTAGATGCAAAAATAAAAAAAAATGGTGATGATGTTCAAATTAAATCAAATGGAGGAATAAAGAGGTCCAATAAAAATAAACTTGGTTTAATATTCTTACATAATTTAAAATAAACTGCTAATACATTGATTCTGCTAATCCTTCATCTTCATAACCTCCAACGGTCCAGTTTGGCCATTCTTCACAATTATAATCATCATATCCATCATCATCATAATTATTAATTTCCTCATAAATCTTAAATAATTCTTCTACAGTTACCCCAAACCGTTTTGCCTCTCTTATATCTTCTTCGGTGTAAACAACGAACGATTCTTCATCTGAGACATCACTCGCAATAGTTGAAACATCAGAAGACATAATACAAGCATTTGTATCTACTTCTTCATCAAGAGGAATTTCATCTCTTGATATAAAACGTGCGTTATTTAATTCGTCGTAATTATCCATTTTTGTTATCTCTTTATAAATAACAAAAACAAATTAAAGCTTTTCAATTTTATACCCTTTACTTGTTTTTTTACGTGTTAAAACAAAGTCTTCATCATTTTCGTGGTAATTATCATGACATTCTTCACAAATAGACATTAAATTAGCAGGATGATTTTTATGTACTACATTACCATCTTCTGTTTCAATAAATCCATCATCGTCAGCCGTCTTTTGTGCATTTAGATGATGTATTTCTGTTCCAATTTCTTTGTTGCAAATTTCACAAATGCCCTTTATTTTTTTCGAGTTATATTTTTTACTTATAGAGTGAGATAGTTCTCCTTTTGTATCGGGAAAATATTTACTTCTAATTTGATATGCTTGTTCTAAAAATTCGTCTGGTAAATGAAGTGATTTACAAACCTCTAAACCATACATCCTATTACCTGGTCCATCCATTAATTTACGGTCATAAACAAGTGCGTCTAATTCCCTATCATAATGAACAGCCATATGTTTAAAGGATAATTGTTCTAAAGAATTAATCTCTTCATAATTAATAATTTCGTGGAAATGCGTTGCGAAAATAAACGATGATTTATTTTTATGCATTTCAATTAAACCTGAAACAAAAATACTTAGTGCCGATTCGGTTTCTGTTCCTGAACATAATTCGTCGCCTAAAATAAGACTATTTTCATCGGAAAGTTTTAAAATGACTCTCAATTCAGACATTTCAACGGCAAATGTAGAGAGGCCTCTAAACAGATTATCATTACCTAATATTCGTGAGAATACAGCAGAATAAGGTTTATATATAAATTCACTACAAGGTACAAACATACCGGCTTGGGCTAAAATAATAGAAATCCCCAATGCACGTATAAAACTTGTTTTTCCTACCGCATTTGTTCCATAGAGTAAAACACCATTTTGTGTATTATCACCTAAAACAACATTATTGGCCACATATATTTCCTGTGTTTGAATATGTTCAATGAGAACGTGTCGTAACGATTTTACATCGACGAATGATTTTTCAGCATCACTATTTATTTTAGGACAACAGTATTTATATTCCCTCGCAATATAGGCTTTATTTTGAATAACATCTACTTTTGATAAATAATGGGCAATATATTCCAGTTTTTCGTAGTAATCATTTTCAATTGTTTCAAGAATTTGTTGATAAGAGACAGATATTAATCGATTCATATATTCTTTTTGATAAAGCATATCTCTACATATTTTGGTTAAAAGCGGGAATTCAATTTCATCACTACTTGTGGATGCAGACGACAATTTAATATCACTCCATTTAGTATTTTCTAATCCTTGTATAAAATCATCACCTTGATCTTTAATATATGCTTTAAGAAGCAAACCTCTCTTTTTAGTAATCTGTAAAGACATACCAGATTTCTCAGTGGTATGAATTTTAACATAGTCGATATTGCTGTTTTCTTTTTTATCTTGTTTTCTAACTGCAGTATTTAAAACTGTATGAATATAATCAAATGTGCTAGAATTTTGTTTAGATGCTTCAATTAATTCGTCTAAATCATTATTTACTCCTTCTTTCACAATACATTCATCAAAAACAGTCATAGATGAAACGCTACGACATTTATCAATGTGCAATACATTATCCATAAATTTCATAATTTCAATGCACGAATCATATATACTGCACTGTTTTACATTCAAATATTGTTCTAGTTGTTCATTTTCACGTAATGTTTGGTAAATATTATTGGTTAATTCAATAGAATGGTAAAGATAGTAGATAGAACAAGGATAAATTTTTTTCATAACGATTTGTCTACATATCCTTTCAATATCACGCATTTGAGTTAATTGTTTACGCAAAACGGGTACCTTGTCGTACATTTCTTCGGATAACATAATATTCGTCATATGATACTCTGTATCTAACCATTTAGTATCAGTGGTTGGATTTACTAATTGTGAATAAAATTTACGTCTCCCCATTGATGTACAGCATTTATTTAAAAAAGCATTGACTGAAGAAAGATGCCCGTGTTGCGAACCGTCGAGACTATTATCATCTATTATATTTAGCTGTTTTAAAGTATGATTTGCTAATACCATTTCTGTTTTTGTATGAAAAACGGGGGTTGATATATTTTTTACCAGATTGGGATTATGTTCTTGGACAAAATCCAAAAGATAACAAAATGATTGTGTCGCGGTTGGATAAATATTAAATTCAGCACAAGCATTTACAGCATCTTCACCGTAAAATTTTCCTAGTATATGAGAAATGTATTTTTGTTGTGCACATTTTTCAACTTTTTCAGACGCGTGGCTATTTACACAATGGACACGTTTGCTATTTATTCCTGAAAATTGGAGTACTTTATCTACTATTTCTTGGACAAAGGGTGATATAAATATAATTTCACTGGGAGAATGTGTAGCGATCACTCTTTCTAATTCATCAAATGTGGTAGGCTGTATAGATAGGGGTTGTTGAAATTCAGAAATATAAGAAGTACCTGTAAAAATATTCGCAATAGCAATACCACAAATAAGGCTTTCTCGTGTCTTGGACATTGAATAATTACCTACTCTATTTTGTAAAACGGGTTTATAAACATCAATCCAAATACAGGCAATATTATTGGTTATTTTGTCCTGATTTTCCGTATCATATGATATATATGTGCCTGCCGAATGAACGCTATCAAAAACTCTATATGTTTCTCCATCTTTTTTTTCTTGAACATAAACAACTGCTGTATAATCAGAAGATGCAAGTTTTTCCAAATATTTATCAATAGTGTAATCTCTAAACCCGGCCATCAATACTTGCCTTTCCTGATAAACCGCTTTTTTTTCTGATATATTTAGATTACATATGCGTGAAAAATCGCATATCTCACTTTCTTGGACATCTCCGGAGTTATTGCGAAATCCATATACTTCAAAAAACGCACCTACTTGTAATAATACAATACTTTTTTCCCCGTATTGTTTTTTATATTTTTGTGTTAGTGATATATATTCACCATATATTGAGTCGCTCATGTTATTATAAAATATAAATATATTTTTATATTTATTATAAAAGTATAATAACGTGATAAAATTGAAATGTTTTTTTAATAAAAATCTAAACATACTACAATATATATGAAATATGAATGATATAACACAATTCAATCAATCTAATTATCAATTTGAGAATGGTTACGGACAATTTATTGACTTAGAACATTTAACCCCTGTCGCGACATTAAAAACAATTCTTCCTGGAATAGACAATGAAACATTAAATGATTATGGAGTTGAATATAATGCGTATTTAGATAGATATGAGAATTCCTTCGAATATGATATTCCGTCACAATATTATATGGACAGAAATGAAATAATACCTTATAATGTAAATATATCTATATTTACAAATCCAGTGGTATGTTTTATGTCTTATTTGGGGCAATTAGCATTAAGTTGGATGCAAGTATAAACATATAAAATATTATATATTTATAAAAATTACATACTACTACTACATTTATCAACGCCAAAAACAAATTTTAATAAACTCCAATCCTTTTCGTGATCCTTACGTTGTTTTTTATAATATTTAAATATTCCATATACAAAATTAATACCCATAGTAAAATAACCAATCGATAGTCCATTATGGAGTAAATATAATTGAGTTATATCTTTACCGGATGTTATTTGATTTAAATATTCCTTTGAGATAAAAAAGTTATTTACAGATACTTCATTTAATGATTTATCTTCCAATTCTATTTTGTAAAAAAGGAAAACAATAAAAAGTAAAAATAATAAACCAAAAAATATAACCTGTGTTGGTGATGATAATTTAGTTGATAATAAAAATACTAAGTAAATAATGAAAGAATTTTTAAATGAATTAAAAATATAGGAATATTTATTTGAAATTAAATCTGCTGGTTTTTTTATATTATATTCATAGGACTTACTTAAAACTAACGATGAAGGCGTATACCAGTTTAAAATAAAAGTAAATAAAAATATAGAAATAAAAAACAAGAAATGTTGGATATAAATATTACTTTTAACAAAACTTTGCACTTTGCAATTCAATAGTTTTCCCGAACTCTCTCCTGATAATATTACCAAATATAAAAAAAATAGACCTAAAAGAGAATGATTTGTAGTATCTAACATATTATATTTTATAAAAAGATATTTATTCAATATCGTTTAAATAATTAAACAATAAGTTATCTGCATTATGGTTTTCTACTTCACCGCATATTAAATTGGAAGTTTCATACATTTTTTGTATAACATCATTGGGTGCACTTGTACCAACACGTATAAAGCCTCTTTTTATTAAATATCGCTTCATTTCTTCAATCGATTTCATTTTAATTTCTTGCGTTTTGTCCATAATATTATTACGAATTGTTTTATTTGATATCAAGACGGCAACCTTTGATATATTTGACGATTTACCAACTTTATATGTTCTTCTAACTGTTTTTTTTTGTTTTTTGTAAGTAAGTTTGGGTCCACAAGGCTTATGTGTTGCTTTCATCATCGCGCTCATTTCGGGTTTTGTTCCTAAACAATGTTTTTTCTGAGTAGAATTTTTCCAGTCTCTAAATGTCGGTAGACTACCATTTTTTAGACATCCCCATGAAGGCGTAGGAGCATTTAAAATATTTGGTTTTGCAAGAGATATCGGGTCATTTTCTAAAGGACCGGTTTTTATATCAATTGGTGATAAAACTGACGAAACTGATGTTTCATTTGTGTGTCTATTTTTACTTGTAAAATTATGTTTATGATCGTTTGTATCGGTTACACCTTTTAAAAATTTTAATGATTCGTCAAAATCACTATTAAATGTATTATCTAATAATTTTGGCTCACTCTTGGTGGAGTCGTCGCCTTCAATTAATTTTTTATAATTATCTTCCTGTTTTTGTCTTAAAAAACGTAGTATGTGTTGTTTTCGAAGACGTTTATTTTTATCTTTATGGGGCTTTATTTTAATATCCTGATTATGTTCTCCTTTCTCTTTTTTCTCTCGTTTTCGCGAACTACGTTTTGATGATGATATAGAAAATAAATCGGGATTTATGGATATTGTTTTATTCATAGTTAATTAAAATAAACTAAGAAGTAAAATATATTTTTTATACATACAGTCCAATTAATTGAGGCATAATTTCAACCTCATCTATATTATTTTTTTCAAATTTATCCAATCCAGATTTTAAGTCGTCTAATGTAACTTGTTTTCTAAAGTTTTCAGATTTTCCAAATATTCTCCTACTATGACTCATTTTTGTGTAAGAAAACAATTGTTCTATATCTCTACCATAATGCTTAAATTTTTTAGAATGCTCTTTAAACCATTTCTTTATTTCCTGATCAGAAATGTCTAAAGTCCAATTATTCTCTGTTAATTTTTTCTTAAAAATACAAACTAGTTCATTATAGTTATATTTATCTAAGTAAAATCTCCATATAAATCTAGATTCTAGACCCTTGTTTGCTTTAAAAAATACATTTTCTATTTCATTTTTATAACCAGCAATAATTACCATTAATTCGCCTTTATATTTACTTAAAGATTCACATAACGTGTCTATGCATTCTCGTGTAAAACTATCTCCTTCATAATTATTAGCCAATGAATAAGCCTCGTCAATAAAAAGACAACCTCCTAAACATTCTTCTATAACTTTATTTGTTTTTATAGCGGTTTGTCCCAAATAACCAGCAACTAAATCGCTTCTATTTACAACTTTAAATGTATTCTTTTTCAATATTCCTATTTTAGAATACATTTTTCCAAGTATTGTGGCTATTTCTGTTTTACCAGTTCCGGGTGGTCCACATAAAACCGTATGCATGAAATCTGATTCACTATCTAAATGTAAATTTTGAATAAAATACAACAATTGATTAAGTATTTGTTTTTTAAAATCTTCTAGACCAATCATATTCTCCATTTTTATTAATTCATCTTTTATATTTACTAATGCTTTTAAGTCTATATTATACTCTGTTTCTTCATCATATGTATATTTTTCAATAATTTTTATTAAATCAGCAAGGTTATTAACATCTGCATCTATATCTACTTTTTTCTTCTTTTCAACTGTATTTTCGGATAAAACTGTGTTATCTTCAAATAATTTCTCTTGAAATAATTTATTATTAACATATTTATCATCATAATTTTTCTTTTGTATAATAGGTACAGGCTCTATAGTACCGTATATTCCACTATATTGACCAGTTTGCTCAATAGTTTGATTGCAAAAAAAATTATTATAATATTGTTGCTGTTGGTAATGAAAATCACACATTTTTATAAAGTTTAAATAGTCTGAATATTGGACATTACGATTATTTTGATAAGAATCAATGATATCTAAAAATTTATTCGCACTCATTATTATATTCTTATAAGCCTTTTTTTAAATTTATTTCACGTAAATTTAACAAATAAATACTTTTTTAAAATAACATAAAAAATTGATTCGAGTAATAAGGTAATATCTAAGTGTAAAAAACTATGTCTTCAGAAATCAAATTCGACGCAGGTGTTAACCGTACAACTACTGTACCTATTAAAAAAATGGGTAAAAGTGTTCGTATCAAAAAACCCAAAAAGAATGTTACAACGAATATTTTAACTGATATGATAAAAGAATCTTCAAGTAAAGATGATAAAATTGTAAACAATATTCAAACCAATCTTGAAGACAATGTTCTATCACATTTAAATAATTATATAGAGGAACCATTTGATATCATTCAATCATATTTTAAAGGCCAACATCTTGAGCGTCTAGTCCGTCATCAAATCGAATCGTACAATCATTTTATTGATTACCAAATATTCAGGACAATTCAAATGTTTAATAATGTAACTATTCATAGTGAGAATGATTTTGTTCCAGAAAAAGGTCAATATTTACTAGAAATAGATGTTTCGTTTAATAATTTTAAACTATATCCTCCTCAAATTCATGAAAATAATGGAGCTACCAAGTTAATGTTACCAGATGAGGCTAAAATTCGAAATTTTACATATGCATCAACCATGGCCGTTGATTTACATATTACATATACTATTCGAAATTCTGAAACAATGGATAACCCTAGAATCATTTCAAAAATTTTGCCTAAAATTAACATTGGAAAAATGCCTATTATGTTAAAATCGTCTATATGTATATTGAGTCAAAATGACCATATTCAACCATCATTGACGGGTGAATGTGAGATGGATTGTGGCGGTTATTTTATAGTAAAGGGCTCTGAAAAAACTGTACTCGGTCAAGAACGTGCGGCCGAAAATAGAGTTTCGTGTTTTGATGGTAAAAATACAACAAAATGGTCGTGGTATGCTGAGATAAAGTCTGTTCCAGATTATAAATGCATATCACCAAAACAAATTGAAATGATGATTGCTTCCAAAAACAATGGATTTGGTCATGGTATTTTCATTCAAATACCTAGAATTAAACAACCGATCGAATTATTCATATTATTTCGTGCATTGGGCGTTCTCAGCGACAAAGATATTTGTGAACATATTATTCTTGATATTGATAGCGATAAAGATAAGGATCTAACAAATTGTCTACAAGCATCTATCATTGACGCAAATAAATATTCTACTCAAGAAGATGCATTGGATTATATTACAAACAATGTCGCATATACACCTATAAATATGGATAAAGAAAAGGGTGCTATTAAAAAGAAAGAATTTGCAACCGAAGTATTGAAAAATGATTTATTTCCTCACTGTAGAACAAAAACACAAAAATTATACATGCTTGGTTATATGGCTAGAAAACTATTACAAACCAGCTTAGGATTGATTGCGCCGTGTGATAGAGATGCATATATAAACAAGCGAATTGAATTGACGGGAACGTTACTTAACAATCTTTTCAGAAATTACTTTAATAAATTGGTAAAAGAAATGCAAAAACAGGTTGTACGCGAAATTAACAATGGTTCGTGGCGATCATCTGAAGATTATGAGAATATTATCAATATGACGAATATTTACAAGATAATGAAATCAATGACCATTGAAAATGGTATTGCGAGAGCGTTATCTACAGGTGATTTTAGTATTAAACAAGCAAACTCCAGCAAAGTAGGTGTTGCACAGGTTTTAAATAGATTAACTTATGCATCTAGTTTAAGTCATCTTAGACGCATTAACACCCCTCTCGAAAAGAGTGGAGAATTGATTGCACCAAGAAAACTGCATAATACTACCTGGGGATTCTTGTGTCCAGCTGAAACCCCGGAGGGTCAATCAATTGGTGTTGTTAAAAATATCAGTTATATGGCTCATATTACTATACCATCACCTAGTACAACATTATATGAGTACATTTTACCAAAAATCACCCAGCTAGATAATGCGGTTAGTAAGGAACTGTATGGAAAAACAAAAATCATAATTAACGGATGTTGGATAGGTATTGTGGATAATCCGATTGAATTTTATCAAGATCTGAAAGATAAAAAGTACAAGGGCATTATTAATATTTATACGTCTATCATATTTGATTATAAGACATTAGAGATTCGAATTTGCAACGACGGAGGTAGACTTACAAGACCAGTATTGCGTGTTGAAAATAACAAGGCTCTTATTACATTAGATAATATTAAACAACTAGAGAAAAACGAATTATGTTGGAATGATTTGTTAACCGAATGTAAACTAGATAAGTCAGTCATAGAATATATTGATCCAGAAGAGCAAAATTATTCAACTATTGCTATGAAAACAAAAGAAGATGAATATGTTCAAAAAGGGCAAATCATAAAATATTCTCATTGCGAAATTCACTCAAGTCTAATATTTGGAGTGGTCGCATCTTGTATTCCATTTCCAGATCACAATCAAGCCCCTAGAAACACATATCAGTGTGCTATGGGTAAACAGGCTATGGGAGTATATGCTACTAATTATGATAAACGAATGGATAAAACGGCATATGTTCTTACATATCCTTCGCGTCCATTGGTAGACACACGACTTATGAATATGATTAAATTGAACAAAGTTCCTTCCGGGACTCAAATTCACGTTGCTATTATGTCGCATACGGGTTATAATCAAGAGGATTCTGTACTAATTAATAAAGGTGCGATTGACCGTGGTCTCTTTTCGGCAACAATTTATCATACTGAAAAAGATGAAGACAAGAATATTATTCGTGATGAGATTATCAGATGTAAACCCAATCCTGCGAAAACAAAGGGTGTAAAATTCGGTAATTACGAAAAATTAAATTCACAAGGATTTATTCCCGAAAATACACTTGTAGAAAATAGAGACGTTATCATTGCTAAAATTGTTCCGATCAAGGAAAATCGAA
>ERZ807291.2241-NODE-2241-length-29559-cov-9.687873_pt1 | contig 29559 bp, 26 predicted proteins | sample MGYA00521257_ERZ807291 | MGnify/ENA primary metagenome ERZ807291 (study PRJEB31413, sample SAMN03169783) | marine metagenome | biome: Marine; feature: Water; material: Subsurface seawater | place: North Sea | collected 2011-04-28 | depth 1 m m ...
ACCAGAAAGAAGCTGGCACTGGTCTAGGGCTAAACATTTCTATAGAGATTTTAAAAGAACACGGATACACTGTGTTTGCTGAAAAAACAGGTAACGGTACAAAAATATATATAAAGTTATGATTGATACATTAATGCTCATAGACGATGAAAACCTCTTCCACCTTGTGTTTGAAGATGCTTGTTCTATGTTGGACATTGCTCTATCCATAGAGTCATTAGACAGCTCTGATGAGGCTGACAGAAAATTTAAAGCTTGGTTTCCAGACGATCCAGACCAAGAACGTCCACAATGTGTGTTTGTAGATCTAAACATTATAGGATCTTCTTTTGATGGTATTGAGATGATACGAAAGATAAATACAGAATACGGAAACGGATGTGTTATAGGAATTATATCCAGTAGCTCTGACCAAGAAGAGATTGATAAAGCTAAAGCTGTAGGTGCGCAGTTCTGGATTATTAAGTCTGATGACATAGAACCACGACTTGAGGAGTTTTACAAAGACTACGAAGGTTACGTCAGCAAAACAAATCCGTTTAAGGTTTATAGATGATAAGCTCTAAGGACACTATAAAGCAAGCCATCCAAAAGGCAGCAAAGAAAAAAGTTTACATAGAAGGAAACTTTGTAAAGCTGTTGGGAGATACTTCTGATGAGGAGGTAAAGGCTTATATAGAAGAGTGTAAAAGAAGAGATTTAGCACAGAGAAGAAAACGCTTAGATATAACCAAACAGGTTCAGAAACAGAATAAAGAACTGGAGGAAGCGGCAGTCATAAAAGAAGCACTTGTTATAGAACTGCAAAACGAAAAGAATGAAGCCGAGAGGTTGCGTGATGAAGCTGTAGAAGATCTAGATATGATGCAGAAGCGCACTCAGTTTGAACTAATAGGAACTATTGTTAAAGTAGCTTTGTATGTTATTGTAGGCGTTGGAGTACTAACTACTGTTATGTATGCTTGGGCTATGACCTCTGGTACAGATACACAAATTATAGGAAGTACTTGGTCTAATATGTTCGGTATACTGCTTACAAATGCCTTCAGTATTGTTGGTACGATAATGGGTGTCAAGTACGCAACAGATAAAGATTAGGCATAAATACATATCCATTTAAATTGTAATTTAGCGCTTCACTATTGTCTAACCTTACACATCAAATTATGAGCGACAGTTTCGCAGATTTCGTCAACGAATTAGAGACAGCAGAACAACCAACCTGTTCAATGGAGAACCCTGAAGAATGCGAAGCTTGTGGTAGTTAAAGAATTGTGATATGAAAGCCAAAAAGTCTAAAGTAAACGAAGCAGGGAATTATACAAAGCCTGGGATGCGTAAGCGAATATTCAACAGGATAAAAGCAGGAAGCAAAGGTGGAAGACCGGGACAATGGTCTGCTAGAAAGGCGCAGATGCTCGCTAAGGCTTATAAAACCGCTGGAGGAGGATACAAAGACTAATGGCAATCAAGAAATCACAAGAGTCTCTAAGAAGTTGGACTAAGCAAAAGTGGAGAACCTCTGATGGAAGTAAATCAGAAGGCAAGAAACGCTATCTCCCTGATGCAGCGTGGAAAGCATTGAGTCCAGCAGAAAGAGCAGCTACTAATAGAGCAAAAGCAAAGGGTAACAAAAAGGGTAAGCAGTTTGTGGCACAGCCTAAAAAGATTGCTTCAAAAGTAAAAGGGTACAGGTCATACGAAGAGGGTGGTATTGTTACTGACCCTCCTCGTAGACCAAGTACTGCTTCAAAATCAGATACGATAAACACATTACAAGGTCCAGGATCACAAGAGATTCTACGTAGACAACAGTTTAAAGAATCAACCTTTAATCCTAAAGCAGTATCTCCTGCGGGTGCTAAGGGTCTAGGTCAAATTATGCCTAGTGTAAAACGTGATGCTGTTAAAGCGGGTATCATTAAAGAGACTGATAATCTTTTTGATCCTGAAGTAAACAAGAAAGTACAAGAGTGGTACATGGAAGATTTATATAATGCATCTTTCATTAATAAGCCTAATCAAGACAATAAGGTACGTCTAGCTAAGACTCTTGCAGCATATAATTGGGGTCGTGGAAATATGTCTAATTATCTTAATAAGGTGAAATCACAAGGTGGCGACATCTACAAATCATTAGATTGGATAGAGGGATTACCGCTAGAGACCCGTGACTATGTACAAAAAATACTATTAAAAGAAAATCGTAACTTTGAAGATCAACTAAAAGATGCATCTAAATGAAAGCAGTAAAGAAATATGAAGCTGGGGGCGTAGGTCCAGGTAAAGGTAAAAAGAAAAAGCGTAAAGCAGTAAAAGAAAGAGAGTTAACTGCTTACGAAAAAAACAGAATGCGTAAGGTAGCTGAAAAAGAAGCTTTCAAAAAAGAACGCTCTGAACGTATAGCTGGTGAACGTGCATCTCTTTATGAGCAAAAACCAACTAAAGGTGTTAGTCGTAAAGCTGATAGAAAAAATGAAAAAAAGGCTGATAAGCTTCGTGATGAACAGACTAGGCTAGCTGGAGAATCACAAAAAGCTAAAGAGAATCTAAAGTCTATATACGATAGCCAAGGAGTTCCAAGAAACGAAAGAACTACTGTTCAAATTATGGATAGCAAAGGTAAAGGAAAAAACGTTGCTGGGACGAAGATAATGACGGCGGCTACGAATCCACTCAAGAGAAAAAGAAAATAAAAAAAGAGGGGCATTAGCCCCTCTCTTTATTTAGCGTAGATGGTCACTCTCTTAAAACCAAACCCTCTACTACTAACGTATTCGTAGATATCGTCTTCACGTACAACGAAGAGTAAAGTACCCTCTCGGTCTACTTCAACAACTTTTAATTTGTTTATTCTTCTTTTTAAAGTGTTGTAGTCGTCTTCTACAATAAACACTTCAAACAAGTCCCCATCTTCTGTGGGGATTTCGGTTCTATCGTAATCCAAGTCCTGGATAACTTCTGGAACACCTTGAGCAAAAGCTTGACTCCCCAAGCTCAATGCTAATACAATCATTAATTTTCTCATAGTAATTGGTTATTTGTTTGATGACAAGTAACGATATCAACATGATATACACAAATAAAAGTGTTACGTTTTTTATACTATTTTTGTAACATACTTAAATTCAATTAATTATGAGCGATTTAGAAAGAGCTGCAAGAGATTTAGGGATTGACATTAGTGACGACCCTAGTACTTTTGACTCAACGCAATCGGAAGAACCTACTCAAGAAGTAGAAGAAACCGTACAACAGGACGTACAAGAAGACGTACAAGAACCTGTTATGGAAGATACTGCTGCCGAACCTCAGCAAGAAGATGTTCAAGAAACATTTGAGCCAGAGGAGCAGGAGCAAAGTTCTTTAGATACTGAAGATGATATTTCAGATCAAGAGCTTAATGAGATGGCTATTAGTATGGTAAGCGAAATGCTAGGATACGAAGACCTGACAATTGAGCAATTATCTGAGATTGTTAATAGAGAGCCAGAAGAGCCTCAATTGCAAATTGACGAGCGGTTACAACCGATTCTTGATTTTGTAGAAAAGACTGGGCGTTCACCAGAAGATTGGTTTAGATACCAGCAGTTGAACCCATCCGAAATGGATGATTTATCAGCAGTGCAGTTATCTGTCCAAACTGAATACCCTGAATTGACACCTCAAGAAGTTAGCCGTTTAATGAATCGCAAGTACAAGTTAGATCCTGAGAGATTTGACGAAGACGAGATTGCTGATTCAAACCTTCAATTAAAGATTGATGCTAGTAAAGCTCGCAAGGATATTTCTTCCCTACGTGATGGTTTCACTTTACCCGTGGAGTCAGCTACAACCCAGGGGGAGATTGAAAGTCCTTTTGATGAGAGTTGGTACTCATCTATGGAATCCGAAACAAAGGCACTTGAAGGTATTAATTTTGAATTACCTAATGGAAAGCCTTTTCAATACGGAATCAAAGATGACTATCGCCAACAACTCGTTGATAAAAACTCACGACTTGAAGAGTTTTTTGACCAGTATGTGCAAGAAAGCGGTTCGTGGGATATTGACAAGTTGAACATGCATCAAACAGTTGTAGACAACATAGACGAAATTGTCAAGAATGTTTACCAACAAGGTTTGAGTGATGGTCAACGTAAGGTTGTGACTAATGCGTCTAACGTACAGGCACAGTCTCCGTCAAATACCCCGCAAGAAGGCGGTCAAGATGCACAAATGGAAAGACTACTTAGAGAGTTGGGCGGTGGCACAAATGTTATGAATATTAAAGGTTAAAATAATAAAAAATGGCTTTTACATCCACTCCTTCGGATTTTAGCCCAAGCTCAATTAAGAAGCTTGATCCGGCTAAATACACATCTTTGTCAGATTACATTGACGAAGTAAACAAACCAGATAACCGCGACTCTTTAGTAAAGACTTACGGTAATCAAGGTATTACTGGTTTCCTACAATTAGTAGGTGCGGTAAAATCAAGCGGTACTGCTGACGAAGTACAGTACTGGGAAGAAGCTCGCCTTCACGCACGTCAAACTTACACTATCGCTGGTAGCGCCGTAACTGCTGCAAAAAGCGTTGTACTAACTTTCGGTTCTAATGCCGTTGTAGTTCGTGTAAACGATGTAGTTCTTTTGAATGGTGATGAGCGTGGTGTTGTTACAGCGGTAACAGGTACTACTTCTTTTGCTGTTGCTAACTTGGCTGACGCTAACTTTAGCGGAACAGACTTAGCAGTAGGTACTCACACTGTATCTATCATCGGTAACTTGTACGGACAGGGAACTGACCAACCAGGTGAATACTTGGAGAGCAACGTTATCAAGCGTACAAACCCTTACATGATTGTTAAGGAAATCTTCAAAGTAACTGGTTCTCAAGCTACCAACATTGGTTGGATTAACTTGGGTAACGGTGACTACCGTTGGTACGTAAAAGGTGAGCAAGATACTCGTCAGCGTTTCATGGACAAGCGTGAAATGATGATGCTTCTAGGTCAGAAAGTAGCAAACACTTCTAACGTAGCTGACGCTACATTCGGTGGTGGTTCAGAAGGTTACTTCTCTGCTATTGAAGATCGTGGTATGGTTCACAATGGTCTTATTGACACATTAGGTGAGTTAGACCTTATCGTTAAAGAATTTGACAAGCAAGGTGCTGGTTCTGAGTACGCATTGTACGTAAACCGTGACCAAGACTTGGCAATTGACGATATGTTAGCTCAAGGTCTTTCAGGTTCTGCTATTACTGCTGGTGCAACTTCTCAGTTTGGTGCATTCAACAACAGCAAGGACATGGCTATTGAACTAGGTTTCAAATCATTCTCTCGTGGTGGTTACACTTTCCACAAGCATGATTGGAAATTATTGAACGACCCAACGTTGTTGGCAGGTTCTGACTTCAAAGGTGTTGCAATCCCGATGTCAACTGTAGTTGACCCACAAAGCGGAGATCGTAACCCATCTTTGGAAATGAACTTCAAGAACACTAACGGTTACTCTCGTGAAATGGAACACTGGATTACAGGTTCATTCATGGGTGCAACTAACGACACTAAAGATATTGCTCAGTTCAACTACCGTTCTGAATTAGCTTTGGTTACTCGTGCTGCAAACCGTCACATGCTTATCAAGTAATTGATGCACACTTTGGAGGGGGCTTTGTCCCCCTCCTTTTTTTTAATTCTATTTAATATTTAATAAAATGGCTACACAGCAAAGAAAAGTGGCTAGTGCAAAATCTGCACCCGCCCCTAAAACACCTACTGCTCCTAAGAAAGCAGAATACACTCCGAAGCGCAAGACTACAGAAGAGACTAAAGGACGTAAGGAGCAAATCTATTCGGTAATGAAAGGTTCTGGTATTTGGTATAAACTAAAGCAGAACGGAATTACCATCTATGACCCTGAAACAGATAAAGTACGTGAGATTCGCTATTGTGAAAACGAGCCTTCAGTATATACTGATGAGCAGTCTTCTAATGCCATTCGTTCTCAGATTGTATTTAAAGAGGGTGTTTTAATTGTACCACCTGTTAAGGCTAACCTACAAGATTATTTGGCATTACATCCATCTAACAAAGCAAACGGAGGTAGTACTTTCACAATCATCAACAAAGAAGCAAAAGCCACAGTTGAACTTGACCAAGAGTTCTTGTTGCTAGATGCGGTTAGCATTGTACGTGACAAGTCTATTGACGAGTTGCTACCTATTTGTATGTATTTAAACATTGACGTTAACCAACGCAATAACGAAATCCGTAGAGAATTACTGCTAGAGGCTAAAGGAAATCCAAAGAACTTTATTGAGTTGATGGACAATCCTTATGTTCGTAGTATGTCTGCGGTCAAACAAGCCGTTGACTACAATATCCTTAAATCTAAGGAAGATGGAATGTACTGGATGGATAGCGGTAGACTTATTGTTACTGCCCCTGTAGGTCAAGATACTGTAACTGTAATGACCCGATTCTGTATGACGGAGAAAGGCGCTTCAGTATACGATGAGATTGTAAGTCGTCTTGAAAAGATAGATTAACATCTAACTATTTGATTATGAGGGGGTCGCAAATTGTGACCCCTTCTTTTTTGGTATATTTGTATAAAATAAATAACTACCATGGCAAGTGTAGAATCGGTATATTTTGCTTTAAAGGACTTAGCTAACAAAGATCAGCGTGGGTTTATAACACCGACTACCTTCAACCGCTTTGCACAAGTAGCGCAACTAAACATCTTCAATCGTCTTTTTGTAGACGCTCGTAAAGATAAGGTTGCACGACTAAGAAACATTGAAGGGGCTAGACCTCTAGGAAGCAAAAAACAAGTTAAAGAGGATTTATCCTTTTTTAGTAAGGAAGCAGTATTGACTCAAGCGGAAGGCGTATTTGCCAAACCCGATGATTTAGCACGCATTATATCATTACGTACTAATGGTAAATTTATGTTTGGTCAGAGTAACTCTACCAACATAGACATTGTGTACGATGAAGAAAAGCTATACTACATATTAAATAGTAGCCTTTCTGTTCCAACGGAATCACGTCCAATCGCTGTATTAGGGGATGACGTTGAGGTATTTCCTACATCAATCAAGAAAGTAAAGGTAAGATACTATAAGTATCCAGAAGGAAAGCTAGCCACTACAGGAGCAAGAACTGCTTCTACTCCAACCTTTGGCTATACAGTAAGTAATGGTGTTGAGTCTTATAGCGCAGCAAATAGTGTTGACTTTGAGTTACCAGATCACTATGAGTCAGAGTTAATCATGGAGATATCTAAATTGATTGGCGTTAACTTAAAAGACTCTGATGTATATAACTATGCCGTTACGGAACAACAAAGAAAAATGACTGAATAATGGCAAGAAACCTAGTACCTATATCAGACGTTGTAAACGACTTTATTTTAAGTGTAACAGACGATGACTACTCTAATGAGGTAAGCGACACCTTGGTGCATAATTATGCGTTACGTGGCTTGCGTGAGATGGGCTTTGATACACTTCAAGTAGTAAAAAGCTTAAAGCTAACAGTAAATCAAACTTTAGGGACAGTTGAACTACCCGATGACTTTGTTGATTTAGTTAAGGTTGGTATCGTAGGTTCAGATGGGCTTGTATATGTCTTTGGTCAAAACAAGAACATCAACTACAGTCAAAAATATAAAACAGATACTGCTGGAAACAACATAGATTCCAATAGCGATGGAGTATTTGATAGAGTAAACGCAAAAGAAAAGCCTGAGCTTATCGCTGCTTATAGAGGATATTCTTCTTATGTGTTTCAAAACTATTTAGACCAAAACACTTACGGAGCATTATATGGTATCGGTGGTGGTCATTACACTGGTGAATACCGTATGAACTACGAGCAAAACAGATTAGAGATAGCCTCTTCTGATAATTACACAGAGGTTATTGTAGAATATATTGCTGACGAAGCTCGTTCAGCGAACCCTAGTATTCATGTATATGCGGAGAATGCATTGCGTTCTTACATCTACTATCGTGTGATTGAGCGTAAGAGTAGCGTTCCTTATAACGAAAAGATGAGAGCAAGACAAGAATACTACAATGAGCGTAGACTAGCTAACGCGCGTCTTAAATCGTTTAGCAAAGACGAGGCTCTCAAAACTATTAGAAAGAACTTTAAGCTATCTCCTAAGCACTAACGCATGGCTATAGATAAACTAACTCCACGTCAACTAAATAAGGATGAGGACTACCTCTTGGTGAAATCCACCGAAATGGTAGATGCTCTTAATGTCCGTATGACTGAAGATGACGATGGTAATAGAGGTGTACTTAAAAACATAAAAGGTAATACGGAGATATCCCTATCGGGAGCTAACGCATTACCTAGCGGTACTAATCGTGTTATAGGAACATGTTCTTTTAATCAAAAGGACTTAATATTCTATTTCATATGGAATTCTAATAATGACCATACAATCTATCAAATAGATACTAGCGGTACTGCTATTAAGGTTGTTACAGGTTCTTACTTGGAGTTTAGCTCTACATACGTTATACACTCTAATGCTATTGAAGATGCCAACAAGGATATCCTAATATACTGGACCGATGGTGTAAACGAGCCTAAAAAGATAAACATATCTAAGTGTATAGATACTAATGTCACATATCCCGCAGGTTCTAATGACACGGAAAAACTTTTAGAGATAACTATTGCGAAACAACCTCCGACTAGCCCTATATCGTATGAATATAGAACTGATAACACCATAAACTCTAATAGTGTGTATGAGCAGACTTTTCAGTTTGCTTATCAATACATTTATCGTGATGGTGAGATTAGTGCATTGTCGCCATATAGCACATTAGCTTATAGTCCTTGGATGGCTAATAGAGCAAACATTAAACCCCCATATACCACGGCTGATAATTATATTAGACTAACGATGGAAACTTCTACTGCTGCGGTAGAGAAGGTTCGTTTGTTAGTACGTAATAACAACATAGACACCTTTGCTTTAGTTAAGGATATAGATGTAACAACGCCAGGCAATAATCAAGTTTTTGATTTTTACAATGATGGATTATATCCTCTAATTTCAACAAATGAGTCTGACAAGACTTACGATGCTGTTCCTAAGAATGCTCAATCAATGACCTTAAGTAACAATAGGTTGTTTATGGGGAACTATACTGAAGGCTTTGACCATTATGTACCCAATACTTCTTTAGGCGCACAATATTTAGAAACACCTAGAATTACAAATGGTGTAATCACAAAGGAAACTGATGAAGATATTGATATTGACTTATCAGGGACTCCTGATATTATAAACGGAAAGCGCACAGTATTTATTAAACTAGTGTATGACTATAATACATTCACTTATGGTTCTCCGAGCGGTATAGACACTATAACAGTAGTAGACGGCACTAACACTAAAGATTATTTAATTACTAGCGTTAGGGTAAATCCTAGTACTATAGAATTTTTTACTGAGGTTGAACTCACTAATGACACATACACTAGAACACAATTTGGTCAATTAATAGCTACAGCTATATCTAATATTTCCGATGTAACTGTACAAGCGGGATACAATGATTCTTCTAATAGTGATAGATCTACGTATCTAGTTAGTGTATATCCCGCTGTTGACGATTATTTAGATTTTGAGGGAACTTTAACTTTTGGATTTTTTAGTTCTTCGTACAACACTAGCACAAAGAAAATTGATGTAGAGTTAGGTGTTAAGTCTCTTGCTCTTAATGCTGTAAAAATTGATGACACTGGTTTTGGATTAGACTCGGCTGAAGTTTTAGAAGACACTTTTACTACTAATATAAATGGATTAAACGGTACTGGTATAGTTCCAAGTATAAGTTTTGTATCTACTCCTATTGATGTTACTAGAACCTCTACGTTTAAATCTAACTCTGACCATAGCTTTGGATTGGTTTACTACGATGATAGAGGTAGAGCTAGTGGTGTTAGAGATATAGGATCTGTTAATGTTTCTGCATGGGGCGCAGGAGAACGAAATAATAAAAATGGTGCAGCTAGAGTTGTAGTTGATATAACTTCTGACGCTCCTACAACTGCTTCTTCATATTCTATAGTTTACGCTAAGAACAATAGATATTCAAACTATCAGCAGTACTCTGTTATGGAAGCTTTAAAGGCTGACAATAAAGAGTCTTTAGATGTCGGTGCAAATGTTGGTAATGACAATATATATTTATCCTTATCCTCTTCACAAGGTAAAGAGGACTCATACAGTTCATCAAAAGCTTCAGGTTTTAAGATTGTGGCAGCAGCTGGTGACAAGGTTAGGATTGTAAGATATTATGACCGCTCATTAGGTACATATATCTATCCACAAAATCACGAATTTGAAGTGGTGGGTATAAAAACTTACAATCTAGACAACACTCCGTTTTATCATGACCATTCCTCTTCTAGTAACGATGACCACAAAAAAAGAGAATATAGAGTTACAGGTGACTTCTTAGTATTAAGAAACGAATCATATGAGGGTTTTGCTTTTTCTGATTTAACAGATGTAGAAACAACATCTACTGATTTATGGCACTCAGCAGTAACTATTGAGGTATACACTCCTTTAAAATCTACAGAGACTAAGCTTTACTATGAAATAGGATCTAACTTTCCTGTTTCTAATAGAAAACACGTAGGTGGTGAAGTTACTGCTGGCGATGTAGTAGCTTTAACCATAATCAATCAAACTACAAATTCTCTAACTGTATCAGGTAGCGACTTGTTGTCGGTGTCCCCTGGTGAATATATTAGGTTTGCTAGTGATCCTGATTCTCAGACTTATCAAGTAGCTAATATTGTATATCAAGATAATCAAACTGTATTTACTTTCATCGCTAACCTACCTGCAAATCAATCTACAGTATATTGGACTTCTAGTGTTTCTAGAACCGTGTTAAAACATGGAGATACTTATTTAGTGCCTAGAGAATTAAGATATCATAGCAGAACTGTGGGATACAATCCTCAAGCATTTGCTAATAAAGTTTTTGAGAGTGTATATGTAGAAGCAAATAGCATAAGTGATTACTTTGACTCTAAAGCGTTTTCTTACGGAAAGCCTTACGCTATCATAGACAATGAGAAAGAAGTCACTAGAAAGGCTTCTGTGACCTATAGCGACCCTTACAACCAATCCTCTAAGCGATTGACATTATCAAACTTTACACCTGCTAACATTCCGTTCTACGATTTTGATGTGAGTAAGGGGGGTATATATGGGTTAGTAGATATGAAGAATTACATCATGGGTCTACAAGAAGATTCAGTTATGAAGATTCCCGTAGGTGCTAACATTTTAGATTCAGCAAGTGGTGATAATATTCCTACAATTTCTACTAATGTACTCGCCCGTCCTATTGAGTATCAAGGTGTATTCGGCATCAACACTCAACGTGATGCGTTTATCTCTTTTGAGGGTGCGGTATTCTTGGCTGACATCTATAGAGGCAAGATGTGGAAAGTAACTAGTCAAAGCGTTGCGGAGATTAGTTCTAACGGCATGTCATCATATTTTAACTCTAAGTTCTCAGAGCTAAAAGCTTATGAAAGCCCTACAAACAAAGTGTTATTAAAGCTTGGATTTGATAGAGATAATGATGAGCTAATAGTTTCAGCAGTCAAGTCCTCTGGAAACACTTTTAATAATGATTTCACAGTAGCATATAACTTCCGTAGAGACCTATGGTCTTCTTTCTACTCTTTCGTAGGTGAAGGATATGCGGAACTCAATAATGTTCTTTATTCCTTTAAAGATGGTAAAGCTTATTCTCATAATACTAATAGTAATCGTAACTCCTTTTATGGTACTACTTATAGTTCAAAAGTTGAAATTGTTTCAAACCAAAATCCTTCAATGGTTAAATCATGGGAAGCGCTCAACATTGAGGGCGATACTTCATGGGGTTTCACAGCTTATACATCAGATCAAACAGCTTCACAAATCACAACGCTAACGAAGAAAGAACGTTTGTTCTATTCTCACATACCTCGTGATACGTCTTCTATTAGTACAAGTCAGTTTATTACTTTAGGAGCTGTGACCAACATTGACGCTAATGACAATGTAACCATAGGTAATCCTATTAATAAGATTCCGTTTAGCGGTGGTGATGCCGTTTATGCTGATGGAGTTGATACTAGCGAAGTCATGACTACTCTTACTGCTAGAAACAAATTCACTATGAGTGATGTAAATGTGTTGTCGGTAGGTGATATTGTTAGTGTCAAGAAAAATAGCGATCTTGAAGGAGATCAACTTAGAGATAGATATATTAGAATTAAGCTTGAGAAGTCTACTTCCAGCCCTATAGAATTGTATGGTGTTGGCGTTGTTTTTGACAGATCAAGATTACACAATGACTTAGTAAACTAAATCGTATTTTTGTAACATGGACGAAGAAAATAATTTTATGAGTAACGCGGACTATACCGCTCAAGGCGTTGGAGGTCTTGGAGACCTTGGTCTTGGAATTTATAATATAGTTCAAGGAAGTAGAGCAGCTAAACAAGCAAAGGCTGACTTAGCAACGGCTCTAGGCAATCGTCCAGACCTATCTCCTAGTACTGCTTTTGCTGATGCTGAACGTAATGCGTACTCAAAGAAGATGTTGAATATGCAGCGTCAATCCCTACAACGCAACTTAGCTTCAGGTATACAGGCTGCAAGTGCAGACCCTCGTGCTTTAGCTGCATCTCTTACAGGAATGCAACGTAGCGCAGCTATGGCTGAACAACAAGCTATAGGAGCGCAAGCGCAAATGCAAATGCAAGCGACCATGAAACGAGGTGAAGCAGAGCAAATGGCTACTCGTTTAAAAGAAAACCGTAGTCAAGGAGATATTACTCGTGAATCAGAAAACTTAGCATCTGCTCGTCAAGCTATGGGTCAAGGAATCGGACAAATTGCTGGTGGATTAGGTAGTATAGCAGGCGGAATGGCTGGCGGTGGCTTTGGTCAAGCAGCAGCGGGTCTATTTGGAGCTAAAGAAGGTGCTAAAGTTCCTAAGACACCAGGAAAGTTTAGTCACGAGTCTAACCCTATTGACATTGTAAGAGATGGCGCAAAGGTGGGCGAGATGACTGGAGGAGAATACATCCTAAATCCAAAACAAGCTAGTGATATAAAGAGCGTAGTAGCAAGCGGAGACAAAGCTAAACTCCATAGCTACATGAAGTCTCTAATCAAAAAATTTGAAAAGTAATGTCTACACCATTTCAAGCCATAACAACAGGCGATAAGAGTATAGCCGAAAGAGCATCATCTTCTTTACGTGCCGTTAAGTCAGACTTCCAAAAAAGGGAGCAGACTGCTAATGCTAGTTACGATGCCTTGGATGTAGACTACACGGGGCTACCCGATAATCAAATGCAATTGGCTCAATCTTGGGGTGACTCTGTACGTGATAATCTTATAGAAGGATACCGTACAAACAATCAAGACCTTATTCGTCAAGCAAAGCAACAAGGACGTAGCCTAACCTCTTATATTACTGCTATGCAACAAGACTATACAATTGGTCGCAATAGCATGAGAAGAGCGGAAGAGAAACAATATCAAGGTCTTTCCAATAGTAAGGAAGAAATTGAAATGGGTTTTAATAATCGTTACAAAGAGAAAATAGGGTTTGAAGTAGATGAGCGTGGATACCCTACTAATATTTCTATTGGTGGAGAACCTGTTCAAATAGGACAATTTGTAAACGGTATGCGTGACAATCCATTTATGGTTGTAGATGCCGTTGACTTTGGTGGGGGCTTTAGAGCTGAAAAGAACGCAGCACGTCACAGCAATGAGATAATAGCCGCAGGATCACTAAATGGCGCTAAGGAGCAAGCTGTTAAGTATGCGGAGATTGACATTGAAAATGGTTTAGTTTCTAATGAAGACTTAGCGGTATTATACGCTAATAGAAATAAACTTATTAGTGACGTTAATAATCCTAGCGAAAAAGATGTACAGCTAATTCAGTCTATTGCTCAATCCCCTAAGAAGCTAGAGGAAGCTAAAGCAATGTATATTAATGACTATTCTAATTATTTAGCTGACCAATACACTACTAGAGAGAAAGCTAAAGCTAAACAAGAACGTGAAACTCAAGAAAAAGTTGCTTCACAAGGTATCTTAGCACTTGATCCTGTTGTTGCTCAAGTTGAAGGTGAGCCAGTAGCAGTATATTATACCGATGTTGATGGAGTGTCATTTGATATTAAGGGTAATGAGCGTGTATCATCCGTAGGTATTAATGAATCTGGTGACATTAAATATGTAGAGGTTGTAGTTAAAATTCCAGGTGATTTGTATTTGAATAAACCAACTACCTATGAAACAAAAAAATATTCTGGTGAAGAATTAACTGAAGAGGTTTCTCAGTTAGTTAAGAATCGCATTGAGCTTAAAGCTCCAAAGCAGATTAACGGTTGGTCAAGATTTACAGACAAAGCCACTAAAGCTATTAAGGATGCACCTGTAACGCCCGATGTTAATTCAGCACTAGAGGAGCTTTCTCAGCCAGCGCCACCAACTGTCCCACAGTCTTAAAATCAAGTAGTTAGATTTCATTATCTTTGTAGGAAGTAAAACTCCTACAATGAACGATAAGTACGAAGAGATAGTAAAAAACGCGGTATCTAATGGCTATAGCCTAGAGCGTTTTCAAGAAATCTTATCAAAGGCAAACTTTCCAGAATCTGATATAAACTCTCTTTCTGAAGCTTATACCTTAAAAAAAAAAGGCACTACTCCTTCAGAATCGCCCGAAGCGCAGGGTTCTATGGACTCTACTTCGTCTTCGGTGGACGCAGACTCTTCATTGGCTGCACCGTTGGACGCTACGTCCCAAGGCGGTGATTACGCGCAAGGTTTCAAGCAACAAGAAATTCTAAAAGGCATAGCTTCACTAGATGTAACTAGTGAGTTAGCTACCCCTTGGTCTACTATTAAAGAAGAGGAAGACTACCATCGCGCTAATAACAATCAAGAAGGTGTTATTGAAGTCGCTCGTAAAAGAAAAGATGAATTAGATTTTTTAAACACAAGTATTAATGTTTCTTCTGGAGATGCTATTGCGTTTCGGCAATTCACAGGTGTTGATGAGTCAAAGCAAAGAGGACTAAACGAAGAATCTTTAGTTAGTCAAGCTTCTAAACTAAACAAACAGTATACTGATTTAACTGGTGATAGTAATAAAATCATTGAAGAAGACGGGAGTGTAAACGAAGGGTCAAAGGAAAATCTAACAAAGGAGTTCCAGCGTACATCTTATGAAGTCTATGACGATGTTATGGACAAAGCAAAAACTAGAGCTGAAGATTCAGAAATGCAGGACGCTTGGAATCCTTATGTAGCTGCTATGGGTCAAAGTGTTATAAACATGGCTACAGATTTAACATATACATTACAAGATATGCTTGCGCCAGAAGGCGCAATGGACACTAGAATGCAATACCATCGCTACGACAAACAAATTGAGCATTTAGCTACTTTATATCGTGTAGGAGTAGAAGAAGATAGACTACAGACTTCGGCAACGGAAGATTTATTTGTAGAAGATGAAGACGGCAACTTAAACGTTGGAGATGGTCTTAAAAAAGTAGTTTTAGGTGTTGCTCAAACACTACCTCAGATAGCATTTACAATCGCAGCTCCCGAACTTGCTTTGCCAATAATGGGCGCTGCTTCAGGGGCTTCTACATGGATTGATGTTCGTGATAGAGCCGACCTTAATCAGTCTCAAAAAGTAAGCCTAGCGCTTATTGCTGGCGCTTCTGAATATGCGTTTGAGCGTATTGGTATTGGAGAGATAAATAAAGCACGTAAATCTCTAGGTATTATTGACAACATACCTAAGTCCACACGTCTTAATATGGCTAAAGATTGGGTAACTAGTCAAAACAAGTTAGCTGGAGTATTTGTAAATAGTCGTATAGGTGGAGCTTTGGGTTCGGCTACAGCAGAAGGTCTTGAAGAGCTTGGAGTATCTATTACAAATCAAGTTGCAGCACATAAAATAGCGGGAGACGAGTTCAACGGATACGAGATTGCCGATTCATTTATGATTGGTTTTGCAGCGGGGGGTGGTACTGCTACTGTACCCGCTACACTAGCCGCAGGATTCTCAGCAGTAGGGTCAACACCGCTCTTGAAAGATCGTATTAAGATAATAAACGACATTAAGAAGTATAAAGACTTAGCTTCTAATCCAAACCTATCTAAATCAGAACGTAAAGAATTAGAGTTAGAACTAGAACGTTCCAACCTAGAGCTTAAAGAGCTAGTTAACAAAGAAGAGAAGTTCTACGCATCAATGAACGAGCAGGATCAAATGGATATCCTATCACTCAATCAAAAGATTCGTAGTAAAATTGACCTTCATGCTAAAATGAAGTCTCAAGAAGGCAAAGACAAAATCATGCGTGATGTTCAAGGTCTTCTTAAAGAGAAAACTGAAATTGAGAAGACCTACGGAGACCCATTCTCTATCGTTGAAAACGAAGACGGAAAAGTACAGCGTAAGCCATACAAAGATCGTAAACGTGCTGAGAAGCTTAATGCGATGCTTAATGAACTTGGCTTAGGTCAAGTAGAGGAAACGGCAGAGACTTTAGCAGAATCTACTGTAGAGTTTACTGAGGACACCAATCTAGACGAACTTGTTAATGAGTTTATGGGTGACATTACGGATGCTCAACTTACTAAATACGGAACAAGTCGTACTGAGATTCGTCAAGCGTTAAAAGAAACACGTAATATGTTTAGTGCCTTGAAAGGTATTAATCCAGACTCTAAGATATTTATACATAAGACACCTAAAGCATTTGAGAGCGCTACAGGTGAAAGTGCATTAGACGCTTCGGGTATATTCTTACCGAAAGAATCTAACAAAAACGAGATTCATTTATTTGCCCCCGCACTTGCAGCAGGTACTGCTATACACGAGGTAGGTCATGAGATTGCGGGTCAAATGGGGGGTGGATTTATCCAGGAGTTCATGAAGGGAATGAGTGATGCCGTACAAGGCGATTCATTCTTATCAGAACGCTACGGGTCATTCCTTAAAGGATATGTTGAAGAGGGTGCAGACTTATCTGAAATACAAGAAGAGTTCTTTGCTGAATTCTTACAAGACCTTGCACGTGGTAACGTTTCTGTTGAGGTAGAAAAATCTCTACTAAACAAGCTTCGTGGTGTTATAAATAAATATGCAGGTACAGATTTAAAAATTACTGACGAGCGTAGCACATTGATTGAAGCTATCTCTCGTATGGGTGAGAAGATTGCTCGTGGTGAAGACATCTTGGATGAAGCGTTACTAGCTACTGTTGCTCTTGAAGACGGCATGGGTGTAGCGATGGTTAACGCTAATGAGTCTGATGTAGTAGGTAAGAAAAAGAAACGTCAAATCATTACTTCCGATGACGTAGAAACGTATTCGTTTAAAGATGTTGTTGATCGGGTAAATGGTCGTGTACTTATAATTACTTCCGATAACACAGGCGTAGGTAATGTAGATGGAGATGAATTGTATGGTGGACTACTATACTCATTCTTGCCTGAGAACGTAAGAGATGGAGTTGGATTTGCCTCAGTAGATTTAAAGTCAGTTAGTAGCATAATGAACTTCGTAGAGACTATAGGTCCAGAGGGTCAAGATGTAGCAGTATTTATTATGCAACAGTCTCCAGGCGCTATGCTAGGCAACTACTACGGCATGAAATACTTCTTAAACGCTGTCTCTAAAAGTGTACCTAAAGAGCAAACTAGAGAAGTATTAGATAATTTAAAATCAGCAATAGTCGGCAAGAAGGATGTCATTGCAGCCTTAAAATCCGACCTCCCTATAGTTAAAAACATACCTGAGAGTCAAAGAGACAACATTGATTGGACTCAATATGGTAATTGGAAAGGTAGAACACCGCAAGAAAAACAGGCTTCTGAAAAGGTTTATAATGATTTTGTAGAAATGCTTGACTCTGTTGAAGAGTTAAGTCCTGAAGTAATATCTGCGCTTATTGATGTTACTAGTTTTAAGTTTAGAAAAGCCCTAATGGAATTTCTTATTCCTAGCGGATACGGTAAGGTAAAAGGTAATATAGAATTTAAAGCTCCGTATGCTTCTGAAAAAGCTCCATTGATAAAAAAAATATTAGCAGATTCGGGTTATTCTCAAGCGGACTTCTTTATGAAGTATTCTCAACCAGAGTTTGCCGAACCCGAAGAACTAATAAGTCAGCTTAAAGAGGGTAAAGAGGCAGATTGGGGGTATACATATTCTGGATTTATCACAAATAAGAATTTAGATTCGGGTGAGGACTTCCAAAAGAAATCAGGTGTAGTACACCCACAGTTTAATGCTAAGATTCCTTCTAGTGAAAACTTCTTGTTAGATAGTGGGTATCAAATTGACAACAAGTTCAAGGGAGTACTTAATTATAGAGATTCTAATAAGAACCCTAACTATGTACGTGTGAGTATTGCTGGTAGTATGTTCATGGGTAGCCGAGGTACTAAATCACAATCATCTGTTGTGACTATGGCTAACTCATTGCTTGGCGGTGAGAAAGAAGGTCTTACCACCCAAAGCGTTATAAAAAGTACTGCTAAGAAGCGTAAGCGTGTTGACGAAAATAAAGTAGAGCCATCTAATGAAGGCACATGGATTCGTTCACGTGACTTTGATAGCGTAATGGACGAGTTCCCCGATTTGTATAAAGAGTCTATTGATGAAGAGGCAGAAGCTAGCGGTACGGGTAACGAGACACAGGTGACTACCAACAACGGTACGTACCAAAAGATGATTAACTACTTCAAGGGTATTGACAAAAACTTTAAGAGTAAAACCTTTGCTGATATCAATGGTGGTCTTGGTACATCTAACCAATTGAAGTACGAGAATGATATTGATAACTATCAAGTTATTGAGCCGTTCTACGATAGAAAGCGATTCCCTGTTTACTCTATGACCATGGAAGATGCCAACAAAGCTATTAAGCTTTTAGGGTTAAACGAAACTGATAAGCCTCATGGCGAACTCAATAAGTATGTAAAGAAAAACGAAGAAAACTTTACACGTTTTGAGACACTTGTAAAGAAGGGTAAACTTCCTTCATCTAAACTTACTCCCGATTACGTAGAGCAAAACGGATATGACATTCCTAGTGAGAGTATAGACTACGCTATGAGTAACGCTGTACTCAATGTAATCCCTGGCGACATTCGTCAAGATGTTACCTTGAACTTTGGTCGTGCATTGAAGGTAGGTGGTGTTGGTGTTCTTTCTACACGTGGCAAGGATGTAGCGACAAATAAATCTAATCAAAGTCTTAGCGAAGACCCTCTAGAGTTTTATGTTGCTTCTAAGTATACCTATCAAAAAGGATTTACACCTAGTGAGCTTCAAGCATATGTTCAAGATGTATTAGGTCCAGACTTTGAGGTAGAAAAATATAGTAAGCTGTCTGGTCCAGCGGTAATCATTAAACGTATTGATAATACTCAAGACCTAGAGTCTAAGTTTGTATTCCAAAATGAAGGAAAGCTAAAGGCTAAAAAGAGACTTAACGTATCTAACATTGGATTTGTATCTAATAGTGTTAGTTCATATATAGAATCTTCATTGAAGAAACAAGGATACACGGTGGATGTACCTTATAAGAATCCTTCTAATAGAAGTATATATAGATATATATGGGCTAGAAAAGGAAGATTAGACCAAAAGGTAATTGCCCTTCGTGTATCAGATCACCCACAACGTGAACGTGGAAGTATATACATGTCAGAAGCATTTAGAAAGCCAACTGTAGGAGACCCGTTCTTTAAGCAATTTAAAAATGACGCTGGTTTTGATGCTCCTTCGGATGTCATGATATTCAACATGTATGACTCTAACTCCTATGGCTTTGCTATGAGAAAGCTAGAAGAAGAAGGTCTTGTTCCTGCGGGCGCTAGAAACTTTGTTCTTTCACGTAAGGCTGTACTAGAAGGATTCATTGATTCATTTGCTTCTCTACCAGAAGAAGGTCGCGAGAAGGCTTTTGAGAATATGATTTATGATCTTGGTTTTGATAGAGCAACGGCAAAGGAGTTTACCAAACAAGTATCTAATGAGTTTGGCAAAGAGATAAGCACTCAAGAAGGGTTCGGTAGAGTCATTATGGCAAACATCTTCCAATCAGCCAAAAAGAACAACAATGTACTGCTAGATAAATTCTTCGGTGATATTGAAGAATCTTTACGTGCGGGTCAAGACCTGCAAGATGTAATGGATAAATATCTTGAAGACATCAAGAAGGGCGCTACAAAAGAAGAGGTATCTGTAAGGATGCAGAAGGTACTACGAGGTCTTGAGAAGTCCTTCATAGATCGGCAGAGTAACGTCAAAAGACTTGTTGGCGAGGCTAATATGGAAGCTGTAGAAGACCTTATAGTCACAAGAGCAGGTGCTGGGGCATGGTCTAAGGTGCAGTTCAATAAGTTTGAAAAAGAGATATACTCTGGTTTGAATAGCGAACAATTAGAAGGATTAGATAAGTTAATCTTTGCTATGCGTGTCATTCAAGTGGATAGCAATTTTGACTCAAGAGAGAAAGAAAGACCTAAACATCCTTTAGGCTTCACCAAAGAAAAAGCAGAGGCTTCTATAAAAGCATTAAAGTTTGAGTTAGGCTCAGAGATGGTTAATGAACTAGAGCGTAGAGCTAACGTATACTTTGAGTCCATGCGTTCATTGTTTGAAGAAGCGTATCAAGAGGGTCTAGTTACCACGGAAGCTTACGAAGCTCTAAAAAATGATAACTACTCCCCTCGTAAGTTCTTAAACTTTGTTCTTAACCCTGAAGACGGAACGTTTAAAAACTCTGATAGTACTAGTAAAGATTTCTTAGGTGAGTTAAAAGAAGGTTCAGAAGCTTCGCTTATTATGGATTCTAGATACTTGTTACAAGTACATACTAGAAACACACAGAATAAAATATTCTATAATAGAATGGTTTTCAATCTTGCCGAACAAATTGAAGGTAAAGATTTAGATTGGATTATGCCTTCTAATGTTAAAGAAGTAGAGATAGGAGAACCTGTTGATTTGTCTGAGCCAGGTGAAGAGTCATTCATGTATCAACCTACAGACGAAAAAGTTGCTAAACCCGAAAAAGGATATAAGAACTTATATTATTTCCAGGGTGGTAGGCTAAAAGCTTTACAAATAAAACAAGAGTATTATAGTGAACTGCTAGACCTAGAAGTATTAGCTAAAAGCTCAAGTAGTTTTGTTAGCGGTTCTGAAAAAGTTTTAGGTGCTTTAAACTCTGTTCTACGATTCAATGCAACAGGTGCGGGTAACCCCTTATTCTTCCTAAAGGATTTCTTCCGTAACTGGCTATACGCAATATTCAAGAGTGATGTATACGGACGTTCAAGTTTTACTGTATCGTCTTTGATGATGATGAAAGACTTGTATTCAGCTACAAAGGATAAGGTTCTCGTTCGTGAGGATTACATTGAGTTGGCTAAACACGGTGGTCTCATGGATTTCTTAGCTATAGAAAGCTCTCCGTTTAAGAATCTTGTGTATCGCAAGGGAGATTCAATGGGATTTGTTAAGAGAGGTATACAAAAGACTACCACAGGGTTGACATACCTTAGTGAAACTACGGAAGTTGCTTTCCGTGTGGCAATCTACAAGCGTGATTTAAAACAAAGAATACAAGATTACATTGCTGATAATGGTCATGAGCCTACTCAAGATGAATTAGAGGCACTAAAATTCTCTGCGGCTAGAGCATCACGTGAAATTTTAGATTTCTCTCAAGGTGGATTAGCTTCCAAGAAGTTGGATAAATTATTAGTTCCATACTTAAATGTAGCTATACAAGGTACAAGAGGGATACTACAGTCAATGAGAAAAGACCCTAAGAAGTTTATTAGATATACCGCAGAGTTAGGTATAGTAGCTGCGGCTATTACTTGGGCAAGATTAGGTAGAGACGATGATGATGATGACAAAAACATTGCTGAATATGACAAGCGTAAGAACTTTATCTTTTGGACGGGTGAACGTGACCCTGAAACTGGTAAGCGTGAATACATTCGCATACCCAAAGCGGAACAACTTGCTGGATTCTTGCGTGTATTTGAGATAATGGTTGAGAAGCAAATCAAAGGCGAGGGTGCATTTAAGAACTGGACTACTGAAGACTGGAAAGCACTAGGCTCTTCATTTAGTATGTTCGTTCCTGTCTCTGACGTTGGTTCTTTTGTACCTGCGTGGGGTCAATCATTAATGGCTTATGCATACAACTATGACATGTTTAGAGATCAAGTTGTTTCTTATGAATTCGGAGATATTTTGCCTGAAGATGAAGGTGTAGATAGTGACCGTGTAGAGTATTTCTACAAAGCTCTAGGTAGAGCTATGGGTGCTTCGCCTATACGAATGAAGACAGCAGTAGAGAAGATGACCACAACTCCAGCTAACTCCATTGTAGTCTCTCTAGCTTATGGTATTGCTGATGCATTAGCATATGGCACTGTAGATTTAAGTGATGAGATTAAGAATAAGTCTAAGAAGTCTTCTGCATATCAACTTATCAAAGCTTTAAACCCTAAAGAAAGATTTATTAGAGAATCTAACCCTGAACTCAATAAGTATCAAGAAGATACTACTGCTAAGAAATTAGAAATGGAGCAAGGTTCTCAAATTAAAATGCTTAAAATTCAAACTGAAAAGTATTCGGACGCTCTAATAAATAAAGAAATTACTATTGAAGAAGTTCTTGAAGAAGTTAAGAGTCTAACAGACGAGCCAGACTTAATCAAGTTAACTATCAGGTGGGTTCAAAAAACCGCTGTAAGACGTGCTTTAGGAATCGGATCATCGCATTGGGATGTGTACTCCGCGCGCACCGCTAAAATGCAGGCGTACTATTTAGTGAAACACTTTGGTGATGAAGACAATATTATAGAAGAGGTAAACAGAATGAATAAAGGAATTGGATTTAGACCTGCTATGGGACTAAAACAACAAGTAGATAAACTATTAAATAATCAATAATTATGAAATTCTCAGAAATTTTCAAGGAAGACAACTCGTACAACGAGAAAACAGTAATAGGGTTTTTATCCTTCGCTGTTATGATATTGGTAATGCTTGCCGATGTAATTACAGGAGCGTTTGGCGCACACTTACCTATCAATGAGTTTACTTATAATAGTTTTGTCATTGTCACTCTAGGTAGCTTTGGAATCGCAGGTATAGAGAAGTTCGCTAAAAAATGATAAGAGCTATGGAGCTAGAAGTAGTTAGATTTAGCAGTCAAAAAGATAGCACTAATGGTGCGCTATTTGATGTTAGTGGTGGTAAGCGTAGATTCTTGTGCTACACCCTTGAAGACGAATATCGTGAAGATAAAGTCATGGGTGAAACTAGAATTCCCGCAGGCACATATAGAATAACACTTAGAACTGTTGGTGGATTCCACGGCAGATACAAAAAAAAGTATGGCGAGATGCACAAAGGAGCGTTATGGGTGCGTGACGTTCCTAACTTTGAGTATATCCTTATTCATACTGGTAATACTGACGAACATACTGCTGGGTGTCTTCTTTTGGGTGATTCTCAACAAGCGAACTTTGGCTCTAGTAATGGTATGGTGGGGTCAAGTGTTAATGCGTATAAAAGAGTCTATCCTCCGATTGCTAAGGCACTTGAAGAAGGGGAATCGGTAAGCATAACATATGTGGATTTTGATACTGTAGGATGAAATGGCTGGTAAAATTAATTTTAGTGCTGTCATTAACGAGTTGCAGCGCTCAATGGCACTTGAAAAAAGCGGTCCAGAAAGACCCAATGATTCTGAAAAAGGATACGTTGGTTGTACAGGACACGTTTGTAGTCCCGCCTGTGGTTTTGAAGGATACTGTGACTTTGAAGCAACACGATACTATAACAATAACGAAGGACAGACTCCGAGTCAAAATAGTAAAGGTGAACGACACTCTTATTATAGAAGGGAAATGCGCCTCGGATACGATAGTTCGGACTATTGAAGTTCCCTACGATAAAATAGTGTACGTAGAGAAACAGTCTATATGGGACAAGATAAAGAGCCTAGCTATATACATAGGGTTGGCATTTTTAGCGTTTAAAATAATCATGAAACAATTTGAGAAATAAGCAAGAAAAGAAATGGTGTTCAACAAGACCTGTTGAATGCGATGGTAAATGTTGTTACGCAAAAAAGAAGAATAAAAAAGGGGGCAAATAGCCCCCTTCTTATTAACCAAACCAATGTCCTATGCGAACAATAATCAAATGTAACTATAATTCTTCAATTGCGGAATTAATTAGTGAAAGTTCTGTACGAATTTCTTTTACCGCTTTTTGAATTCTACTCTTAATCCAATCAGCATCTTCCTGCATGGGGAATCCCTTACTATCATGTAGGTCTTCATAAAGATCAACAAGGGTCTCTTGTGATCTCGCACATGCTAGGTGATATAGGGCTGACAGTTTAGATGATTTCATTTGTAGTTTTAATATATACAAAATTAGTCAAGAATAGTGTACCCAAAGCACTTTATTTTAACTATATATGTATTCTTAGGAATATCTTTATCATAGATTATTGTGACCTTATCATAATACTTAGGAGTATCATCAGTAACTATTCCCTCAGACACTAATGTATCTGCTAAAAATTTGGAGACAAGAATACCATTGTCAATATCCAACCTGCTATTGTAAGTAATGAGAAACTGAAAGCCATCGCACTTAAAATCATCCAGCTTCGCAAGCTGTTTTTTACATTCTTTTGTGTAATCATCTTTATATTTTTTACGTACCGCCCAATGCTTACCAGCATATATCATGTTTAATGATGGTGGTTTAGGCAATACTAATTCAACTTCTGTGTAGTCCATTAAAAAGCGGTATCTAGGTTTATCCCTTGGGTTAAATCAAACGGAACTTGTGACTGCTTGATATCTGAAAAGTCCATTGGGTCAAACATAGACCCACCTTGTGAGGGTCTAAAGAATGTCCTAGAAGAATTCATCTCAAAACTTAGGGGTTCATATATAGGTGTGGGTTGTGATCCTGTTTCTGTCTCACGCACTTTACGCACATGGAGTTGGGTTGTTCTACGCATAGCGGGGTCTTCATGCTGAATCACTCTATGTACCGTTAAGAAGTCATCAGAGCGGTTCACGAAAAGCCCCCCTCCTTCAGTTTGTTCAGCGTAAGGCGGTATGGGGTATCCATCTCTATCTTTCATCCGTTGAGCTTCCGTTACAGCGTGAGTATTTAGGTATAAAGCCATCTGCGAAGATGTAGCGTAGGTTAGAAACTCTGACGCTGCTTCATAGTGGTATTGATGCACACCTTTTGCTTGTGACGTAAGGTCAACTCTAAGTGAGTTATACGGATCAATAAAGAAGCCATCAATGTGATGTTGCTTTCTCATCTTCTCACAATATACGATTAAGTCAAAATATGATAATACCTTATCGTTATTGATGAATATAAAATGGTCATTCACCCACTCAAACGCAATCTTCCGCACCTCATAGGACATGCGATTGACTTCCTCATCCATGAGAAATTGCATTAGCTTGACTTTTACACTAGCGGTACGATTCTCACTAGTGTATATAAGCCACTTCCAACCATGTAGTCGTGCTGAGGTAACTAATAAGAAGAGTAAGAAGGTAGTTTTTCCAACGTTGGAATGTCCATTGATGATTGTGAAGTTTTTTTTGAAGCGCCAATGCTTATCTACGTAGTCACTACCAGTGGTTAGTCCGAGTTGTATTTTGCCTTCTGCAAAGTTATTTATCCAGGCAAAGTCACTGTCATCTGAAGATAGAAACGACATGTCCCCACCGAGTAATTTAAGATGGCGTGTGATCTTATCTTCCTCTTCAATTACCTCACGTATTGGAATGCTCTTACCATACTCTAGACCATCACGTATGGTCATCTTCGCATGGAACTCACTATCTATATCTCTCTTTGATATCTCTTCAAATAAAACATGGATAGCGGTCTCTTCAATCATGCGACCTGCGGCTATATATCCACCCGCAAGACGTGATGCTTTTAATAGGGTTGCATGCTTCTCTCCTTCTTCTGCATTACGAATCATGTTCGCAAGGATAGCTATCTTGTTGTAATCCGTTTCTATAGATTGCTTTACCTCTTGAGGAGCTTCCGATGCACGTTCCGTGATAAAAGCAGTAAATACTTTTGAACCCTCGTTTAATACAATATCAGGATCATAAGACTCAAAACAAGCCCGTGATTCATTGATACCCGATGGGTCAACCTCAAGATTGTATTGCTTCTGGAAGTAAGTTTCAAGACCACGGAAGTGATCTCTATGGCGCTCATAGAATTTAATCTTTACTAGTGCCTTTAGACCGTCACCACTTGGAGATATCCAACACGCATATACATGGTCATCGGAAGCAAGTATAGGTTTTGTCTTGGCTACATCAAGATGGTCAAAGTCTAAAACAATAAGACTGCTATGCTCATGTAGAGATTCATCTTTTCGCTCGGTAAATATTCCCGACCACAATACAATAGGTAGGTCGGTCTTCTTAGACTTATCGCCAGCTCTTACCTCATCAACTAATTGTTGGCTCTTCCCAGAACGAATACGGCTTATTGCCTGTATTGGATTTAGGTAGTGAGGCTCGTCTTTCTTGAAGACGTTCTGGTAGATTGTTACTTGTTTCATAGACATTGTTGGTTGTTTGGTGTTCTAGTTCTCTTTGCAGGTGGACAATAGCTTTCTCAAGATCCTGCGTTATGGGGTTGTTTGGTTTTTTACCCGCCCTCATTAGGTACGTTAACGCTGTACCAATATTATAATTATCCTCTGAGAAATCCAAGACAACATCCATTGCTTCTATCCCTTTATACTTTCCGATATAATACTTTGGCATGACTATTTAAATTTAAATATGGGTTTTAATTTTTCTGCTATAGCGTGGACAACATCCACTGTTACGGCATTACCACATTGCTTATAGCGTTGTGACTTGCTTACTAGTTTAACTACACCATCGTAGTTGCCATACTCGGTATGGTTATCTGGGAATCCTTGTAGGCGTTCTGTTTCAACAGGATGTAGCCTACGGATACGATACCCATCAAATAAAGCGGCAGAGTTGTGCTTAGGGTCAATAAGAGTTGGTGATATATCACGTAGTGACTTGTTATATAAGTCCATCATGATAGCTTGACCTTCTACAAACTTATCCTCATTCTGCTCAATAGTTTTATTGACCGCTTGGTAGGTGTAGTTCTTATCTAACACAAATTGATCCGTGTTACCACCATTACCGCTAGATGAATGTATAGTTCCTGCTACATCCTTTAGATGTCTCTTGGTTACATTACCTTGAGCATCTCGTGTGTATCCTATTATCTTTGGTTGGATAACTGCTTGGTCGCATTTAGTGTCCAAGGTCTGTGCCTTTTGGTCACCTACTCTTCCTCTACGTGTGGTACTATTGATAGCAGTAAGATTGATACTGTCACCTACATATGCTTCATCGTACCCACGAGAGTTAGCACTTCTTATTCTGAGAGGTTCTTTGATAAGTTGGAGTCCGCTATGGAGGTCTGCTTGTCCTCTCGCTGTAAGGCATTTTGCAATGGTTTTTCGTGAGCTTTCCATTGGATAATGTTTTCCACTGTCTCCTGTGATAGGAAATATTCCTTTCCAATTTCGCTTAGGGGCATCAAGATATCCGACAAGGTATACTCGTTCACGGTTCTGGGGGGTGCGGTGAAACCACGATGTATTAAGCAATTGCCATTCAAGTCTATAGCCCCCAATGTTGGCAAACTCTTGGATGATTGCCGAAAAATCTTCGCCAGAATTGCTGGAGAAAGTTCCTTTAACATTTTCCCAGATAAATACTCTTGGTCTACACTCCCCAATGAGGCGAATTGCTTCAAGGATAAGGCTTGATCTGTCCCCTCCCATTCCTTTACGGTTTCCAGCAATGCTGAAATCTTGGCAAGGACTTCCGAAGGTGATGAGGTCAATTCGTGGGAGGTCTTCTCCCCGAACATCTGTAACTGATCCGACATATGTACTATTTTTAAATTGATGTTTATAAACTGCGACTGCGTGTGGGTCTATCTCCGAGAAGTATGACTTCACTTTGAACCCTGCTCTTTCAAATCCTAGGTGAAACCCACCGATACCTGAGAACAGGTCTAATTGATTAATTCTTTTCATTCTCTTTCTTCATTTTATATAATAAGTAGCTGTTCCAAACCGCCACAACAATTACTGCTATTATGATATCCGTTATAGTCATAGCTCTACAAATTGATAATTATTTGGGTCTATCATATACATAGTTTGTATCCAATCTTTTTTCTTGTCGTGTATATCTTTTACTATCCATGTATCGTATGTTGATGTTGGTATTAAGATAGCATGTGTAAGTTGAGTGTTTACTAAAAAATATGCCGATGGTTTTTGATCGTGTCTATCGTAAGACTTCTTAGCACAAACTATAATAGTATTCCAGGGTATGTCGGTATGGTTTGTCCAGTCCCATGACTGATGTTTTACTTCTATTTTTTCTTGGTTACCATCACGATGTAAAATTATATCGCCATCATCTATTTTAGATTTATATTCTGATAAATCTTTTGCAATGTGTAGGGCGGGTATGGTCACAGTATATTTAAAACGATGTAAATACATAGCCACCCTCCAGACTGCTCCTGAAGACTTAGATAAATTCTTTACGTAATCTTCCCAAGCTTCGTTAGTCATCACGCTCTTCTTCTAATACCACTCTCAATTGAGACAACTCATTGGTGTCCATCTCAAGTATCATTTCAATGTTACTCTGAATCTTAGTAAACAAATTAGAATCCGTACTGTCTAATTGATTTAAAGGCTCAAGCAATGTTGTCTCTATAGACTTCTCTAATGCTTTTATTTGCATCTTGATTTTGTGTCTATAGAGACTTGTTCCTTTAACAGTATCCATTTGCTCTAGTACTGCTTGCATAAGTGCTATTAACTTAACAGCATCTTTAAATAATTGAGGGGCTTTATTAGTCATTCTCTATTCCGTTTTCATCCAAATCTCTCTGGCATAAGTCTACTATATCCATACTAATATTTTTCTAATGTTCTTACTGATACACCTAAAGCCTTAGCTGCTTCTTTCTTAGTATTAAAACGCTTGAGTGCTGTTCTAATCATTACCTTACGCCACTTGGCTATATTTAAACTATCCTTCATCTAAAAGTGTCTTTTATATAGCGGTAAATCTTATCGTATTGCGTCCATTCTTTCCTTAATGATTTCACTAAGTCTTGTAACTCTTCATTACGAGGATCAGTAGATAATCTATCTTCATAGTCCTGTAGGTAAAACGATAGAAACTCGCAGTGTCTCATCACCATCTTCTCAATCTCTTCTTTCATTTCTTTCCTTTATTAGTGAGGTACATAAACATCACACTTACAAGCAAAGTGATTATTACTATCTCT
>ERZ807291.2245-NODE-2245-length-29506-cov-6.374928_pt1 | contig 29506 bp, 44 predicted proteins | sample MGYA00521257_ERZ807291 | MGnify/ENA primary metagenome ERZ807291 (study PRJEB31413, sample SAMN03169783) | marine metagenome | biome: Marine; feature: Water; material: Subsurface seawater | place: North Sea | collected 2011-04-28 | depth 1 m m ...
GGTACATCCCATTTGGTACATCCCATTTGGTACATCCCATTTGGTACATCCCATTCGGTACATCCCATTCGGTACATCGTACATGTATAATTTTCGCTCACTTCAACCCTTCCCGGGAGACTTCGGGCAATGAACCCGCGCAAAAAGAAACAAATTGAATTTAAATTAAGAGTATATAAGCAAAACTCAAACAAAACAAAATGAAACGTGATTTTTCAAAGATTTCCTTCGCTTCTAAGCGTGCCCAGATTTTAAACGAGTGCAAAAAAACCAAGAAAGACTATGCTGGAGTTACTCTGAAGGTAGAGCAAACCGAAGAGCCAGAAGAAGACTTTCCTACCGACGTGGAACGCTTTGATCAGGTCGAGATAGACTTTGCCATTTACAAAAAAAAGAATGGAGAGTCAGTCCCGCGTGTCATTCGTATGGGAGACACGAAGAAAAAGAATCTTACTTTCTGGTTGCCTCCCATGCAGGTCAAATGGGCCAATTTGGGTCCACTCGGTAATATTAAGTTCTCTAAGGAGGTTTCAAAGGCCAAATTTACGGTCTCCTTGTTAGCGGATGCCCCAAACGAACTGAAAGACTTGAAAGATAAGTTTGAAGCCGACGCCGTAAAAGCCATGGAATTGGTATCACAAATCTGTGACAAGTCCATGTCTTTGGCCCATCGAGACGAAGACACGTGGAAGAAGTTGACGGAAAACTACGATGATTCATTGTCGTTTGTTAATGATGCCAGACATTCCGTCTTAAAAAGAGACGGTGATGACGTTCCCTTTCTAAACCTTACTCGTCGTTTGGAAGGATGGCGCGGGGAACCAAATCGCCCAACCTTTTGGCGTTTAAAGGAGGACAATACGTACGAAACAATTGACCCCAAGTTTATTCCCAAAGGAAGCATGCTATCGGTTCAGGTGTCCTTCCGTGCATACAAGATTCCCGGGGGAATGTATGGAATGGCAGGAGACCTTGGCGATCATATCTTGGTGGTGCATAAACCGGCCAAAAAAGAAAAAAAGAATACGTTGTTTGATATTCCTTACATCGCTTTTGATTAAGTCTTATAAAGTATAAAAAAATAAGTTTACATTGTGTTTAACGAATTCAATTCCGAAATGTTCATGTTGTAGCATGACGCGTGTACTTTGTATCCATTTGAAGGATCGACATCACCTTTTTTGAAGAATCTAGCTTTACGCATAAACTCATCTTTGTTCATGTAACCACATATCCATGCTTTGTTCACATTTGTACTCACGCGTAGAAACACATACGCGTCACAGCGTTGGTTGGGGTTATGGTTGCATACGGAGCATTCGTAATACGACTCCGGGGCAGTAACCCTTGATGTTTTTTTTGTCTTAATTTCCAAGCGTAGCCCATTTGGTGTTTTCAGATCGTAATTGTAGATATCGTCCGAGTCTTCACAGTTTAACAGGTCGCGTATGACTTCTTCGCCGAGCATCCCCCATCCATTGCTTTGGCCAGAGGTGATTGAATTGTTCAAAACACCCAGCTCGTTTGCGCGTGTTTCTGCTCGTTCGTACTGGTCGTGCGTTACCAGAATTTCAACTGGCTTATTGTTTTTTTCGTGCGTGAAGTGATTCATATTTATATAAATAAAAGTGATTTTTATGTCAATGAGACCAAAACCAGAAATTTCTACTCCAATGCCACCTCTTTTACTACCCCCGTCACAGTATAATGAACAGTTACGTAGGAAGAAAGAAAGAGTTCAACTAAAAAAGAATGTTTTACTTGTTGGGTTGTATATCGTAGCATGCGTAATTTTAATAATTTTATTTTTATAATCCCAATTGGTACCTATATATATAATTTGTATATTAGCAAATGGAAGAACAGATACACGACACATACATCAAAGCCTTTAAAAACGCACTGGAAGAAGACCTAAACGGTGAAAAGTTTGATTGGGTTTGTAAACTACATCGGGAGATAGTCATTCGAATCTGTTCTATTATACCACGTCGCAATGATTTGCACGATCAAATTGCTGAAAAGATGGACCCCATCGTATTTCGCCAAATGCTCGACAACAACTGCTTCAAAGGCGAAGATTTTGTCGCCATGGTAGACTATGTATACGGATGGCTATATCGATTATGTGCCCCCGTGCGCGACGACGAAATAAAAAAGACACACGAAGAACTATACAGTAGTCTTTCCACTTTGACCTTTGGCCAGTTGGTCCCGATGTTTGTAATTGGTGTGCATGGACACTTGGATAATATAGTGAAAGATTTAGCGAACGAACAAACAAAAGAGATGAAAAAGATTATCCAAAATAAATGATAAAACACTTTATAATAAAATACTTCTTACAAACAAAAATGCTGTCGGGACACGACTTTATGAATTTATCCAATACATGCAAGACATTTAGATCCTATAATACATCTAAGTGTTTAAAGTTGTTATGGCAACACGGCAGAGTAAAAAGTCTAAAAACGGCATTGTACGTGAAAGATAGACTTCGCTTCTTTACTCCAAAAGAAATTTTAAAGGAAGCGCCTGATCGCACAAAAGAATTTGAAATCGTTTCTGCTTTTCGTCGTTTGCTTTCACGCATAGAAATGATTAAGCTTTCAAAATGTAACTTTTCCAGTTGGTTATTTCTTCGCGAAACATCAGAGTCACCAAAATTAATACTGGGTAAACGTATGAGGCGCTATACTTGACTTTTCGAAAATGGTTGTTTTTAAAGTATTCGTACCATCGAAAATTTGTAAAATGAAGAATAGACAGACCGGGAGACAAGGGATTTGTAAACAGCATTACCATACTAAACCATGCCATGCTATCGTACCAAAAAGCACACATGCACACTGACAGTGCAGCTAAAATATCTACATTTTTAAATTGAATATCTTCCACACCAGTGTACACACCGAGTAAAATATGTACTATTATTCGTGAGACTATGCTAATCCCGTCTGTTTTCATCATTCTTCCCAAATTCATAAGTACACCACCTACACGTCCTCGCCATGTCAACGCATACATGATGAACCCCCACAATACACCACCAGTCAATATGTAGAAACGTTTCTTACGAAAGCCACAAATGGTAGTTACCCACCACGGCAAGAAAGAAAAGTGGTACAATTCTTCCGCAATGTAAAACCCAATGTACATGAACAATAAACCTATACTAGACCCGATGTCCTTTCTTTTATAAGGTTTACCAAAACGAACAAGCGGTATCAACACTATAGCCCCTATGAAATGCATCCATGCCGACGGATTTGTGAAATATATGAATATAAAATGAAATGCGAACCACATTTACCAGTATTTAAACAATATAAATACGAGTAAATGACACTGACACTGGTCTCGCCGAATGGATTTCGTTATTTTAGTGTAATGATAATGATATCCATACTTATCATAGCATTCGTCAATTCGGTAAGTAAACTACTTCCTGAAGATACCGATTTATTACGTTTTTTTGTAATAAATTTGGCAGGTTTTATTTTGTTCTGGTACAGTATACATAAAGGAAAATACATAAAAAATCCCAAATGGGTATGGTATAATAATAGCTTTATTTGCAGTGGTATCACACTAATTTTGTATGCAAATGTAGTATTGGCCGATGCAATGCACACTTACGTGCTTCCCATCTTCTACTTGATTGAAATAGCTATAGTTATTTACATAGGTGGAAGATTACGTCAAGAAAGCGATTACCAAATTTTTCAAGAAATGACAGATTTAAGTGGTACACAAGGTGCATAAGAAGGATGGAACCAAGTATGGTCGTTGACACGCTTCAAGGGACACTGTGCATGTATTAGACGAAGACACTCTCTGCATTTGTATTCACTTCCGTCCCTATACCTAATTTTGTTGGACGTGTGTTTCCCGCATACCTCGCACGGCTCAATCCATGGTTTAATTTTTGAGATTTTAGTTCCCATTGCAACATTGTTCGAAGGTATATATACCATTTTTGATCTATAAAATGGAAAAAAACACCGAACCTAATCCACGTCTGATCTTTTGGGAGGAGTTTGCTCTTTCTCTTGAAGAGTATTTTCAAGCTTATGATCGTTGGCTTCAGGATCCAAACACTCCTGTGGCAAATCAGATTTGATTTTCAAATCGTCTAACTTTGAGGTCAAGTCTTCATCGCAAAACTTTGCAAAATCACCCTTTACTTCCATGCAATACTGTAGAATGTTGTCCCAATGTTTTTCCAAATTGGAAAGGTCTTTTGGTTTTATTCGACAAGTTAAAATCGTACCAGATTTGGGCTGATAACCGAATTCGCACTCGTGCTGTTCCAAAATCCACATGGTATTTTCATCAACAAGAACATTTTCATCTGCTTTGAGAACTTTCCATCCTTCTGGCGCGATCAAAGCTGGATGCTGGTAGAATACAGAGAAAACTTTTAACGTATGGTCGTCTGCGGTGGATACACGCACTCTCGTACATTTATTTTGAAGTAAATACTCGTTCATTTGTTATAAAAATAGATACTTATATACTAAATTAATACATTGCATGTCGCTGGCACATTGTCCTCTAAGTCAACGAGATGTCCGTCCGTGTTTTTCACCTGTACTGGAACTACCATTGTTCTAGAATACATCTTGCTAATATCCAATGCCACATCGCCATTTCTTGTGTATGCGATCCCGACATTTTGGGAGAAAAATATGTCCAACTCGCAACCTTGGCATTCAGGGGGGATCACAAGTGAACCGTCGGATCCGTTTACATGTGCTATACAGGTTGAAAATTCCAAAGCACCCTTACAGCTGATGTCACACTGTACAGTAGTTTTAGGAGACAGAGAAATGTCCACCATTCGCATGGTTTTGCCATGGGTCCAATTTTTGACACTATCTACCACCCACGATACCAAGGTGTGATGGGGCAACTGTTGGGACGATTCCTTTATAAGAGCGGAAGAGTGTTGAATACGGAAGGACGATTGTTGGTCGGCAGAAATACAGACATGAAGAAGTTTGGTAGAATTGTTTGTTAGATTAAAATGTGTAGAGTTTGTCAATACACTCATTCAGTAATTAATTATTGAATATTTATACTGTTTTTTGAAGATCGCGCGCCAGCTGCATATCTTTCACTTGGACCGTCTCACGACCCGAATGAATCGCTGCCTTGTTCGCGTCTTGAAATACCTCCACGAGATATGACTCCGCGCCGATATGCAATGCATCGTAGGCTTCTCCTTTAAATCTTACATCGGTTTTAAATTGCTGTGAAATGCCCTGTGTTAGCCGATTAAACGGTGCCACTGGTATAATTTTAGAGGTATTGGATTGTTCCCTTCTAATTTCGCGGATGGCGTTGGTCGCTGCTTTACGTTTACGTTGTTTTTTCTGCTGGGTATTCATTTACAGAAAAAACAATATCTTATATACTCTTTTTTTTATTTTGCACCGGATTTTAACGGTGGATGATCGTAATCCACGGATCTACCTTCTGCAAACTGCATGTTGTCGTCTTTAAGCTTGTATTTGTGGCTAAGATTGTCCACGTAAGCTTTTAATTTCTCTTCCTTTTTGTTTTTTGGTTCCCATGTATTGAAACTGGTTACCAATTCGTGCGTCTCTTGAACGAATGGGATAGAGGGCGAAGCAGGTCGAAATGGCTCACCTTCCTCGTCTGGTACGATGAAATCGCTCATATCCTCTTCCTCTTGATCCATAGGAACTTCATCAAACTCACCAGTAGGAAGTGACACTTCGTCTGGAACGCTGTCGTTCAACGAAAGAAATGTATTCTCCGTCAATGGACGAAACCCAAGTTGTCGGAAGCACTCGACTGCTTTTTCTTTGATCAATGGAATATGTTCCATAACACAATTCCGATGACATGTGTTCCACTCGTCGTCATACTTCCAAACCCAACGATTGTCTTTGCATCGATTGATATAAAATACTTCCAAGAGACCTTCTTCGTCTATACCAACCATTTCAGCGTACCAGACGCCAGATTCTCCGTTTATTTTTAGCAAATCGCCTTCCTTCATGTTTAAAAACAAAAACACATATATATATACCCGGAAAAATAAATAAAATGGAGAACATGACAGAATTATACAATTGGTTAACGGTATGGGACCGTAGCGTAAACAACAAGAAACGCCCGGAGCCACCGACGAAAGACCCCCCATGTGAGAGACCTAGGAGAAAAGTTAAAGTAAAAAAATAATAGTATATAACATTACATTATGTTTACAAATGGATTTTAGACCGGTAGACACCGTTAATACTATTACAACCCGTAATATTATTAGGGTGAGTGCCATGGTCAACCTGTTTATGGTTGTGTTGTATTTGTCCATAGAACCGTATGTCTCTGGCGCTCATATGTCGTGGTTACACCAAATTCATGTTATTATACAACCAATCATTCTCTTTATTTCCATTTCAGAAAGTACGGCATTGACAATACTTGCCATTCTAATGTGCTTAACCGCTGCATTCTTTGATGCTTCGGTCACGTGGATCTCCTACATTTCTATAACACGGTGTTTGAACGAACTAACCGCTTCATGCGTGCAACTCATATGGGAAAAGGGCGTCTGGGTGGCCATAGGCGCCATTGTTCTTCTTATGGACATATCGCTAACACTCCGTTTATGGTCACTGTACTCGGTTCTTACGAAAAAAGATTCTTACGAAGAAGCCAACAAAGAAAAGTACGAGTCATTGAGCATAAAACCGGCACCGTTGCTTGTCCATTTGCGAGTTAACTCGTCCAAAATGCGCATCATTCATCTTTTTCTCATTCCATTTGGGTTTATATTTGTTTTTCTCATGCTGGACAATGCATTCAGTGACCCTCTGCACTTTATTTCTTTCGGTCATCTGCTTTTGGATATTTATGGAACTAGTGTCAGCAAAATTCATGATAAAATATCGCTTATTATTTTATTGGTTGGAACTGTTTTATTTGGAGGTGCAAATATATTCGGATTTATTTACCGTATGGCTACCGAACTAAGTACAGTTTCGGAAGAATTGGTATATCTCATATCGGTTCTTTACATTTTTGCAGATATTTTGATTGCATATTTTGCAGCAGAAAATTTGAAATTAATTGACACGTACGATAAATTGAAAGTTAATTAAATACGCCACCAGCTAACTAAAGTAACCCATAATAAAAGGCATACAATCATAACGACTAAAATACTCATTGGTTTATAACGAGATACCATCTGTGATTTTAACTTTCTCACCTGTGCAGTATTTTTCATTATCTCATCGTTAATATCCGACAACTGGTCTTTCAGACGGGTTTCCATTGCGTCTCCATTCTCTAGTATCTCTTGCAGAGTATTCTCAACGCTAGACAGACGGTTTTCTATGTTGCGCAAACTCGTTTGTTGTACCTTTTCTACCCGTGCCATATAGTACAACATCTACAAGCTTTATACCACAGTTTTCAAGATTGACTGTATTTGTGTACCAAACTGAGCTTGGTTTTGAATAAAAGCTATCTCGGTCTCGTTCAATCGAAACTTTGTGCCTTCATACTGTTTTCTTAAGTAATCCTTCAACTCGGCTACATTATTTGCACCATATACTTTCGGTAATTTCTTAGCAAGTACACCGCCTGCCATAGTGTCTTGTTCTAAAATATCGTCCAGTAAGGCCAATTCTAGGCGAATCAAATTGTCCAATTTGTCCGGCCAAAAGCAAAACATCATCCACCTTGACTTTTCGAACAATGGAACCAACCGACTGTCAATTCGATGGGGTTTCTTCATCAAACGTGCTCTCCATACCAAATCTTGCTGTATGTCACGCACAGTCCATCGTACGCGCTGGTAAGGACCCCACAACGTGTACTTCACAGTAATAGTAGACTCTACCGTAAACTCGTCCAACGCAAAAGTACCACATCGATCGCATATTCCCATTGCGTACATGTTCCCATCGCGCTTGTACAGTAATCCTATTGGCAACTTACCTTTATCGTCCACTACCACACAGTCCTCGTCTGTTATTTGCATGCATGACGAGATAGACTTACCATACAAGGACTTAAAACGTTTTCGAATATTGGACACCGTGCATATAAACGGACGAATCTCCTTGTCCAGTGATTTTCGGAAAGAAGGCATCTTTAGTATATATAATCTAATAAATACTAAGAAATGGATTTTGAAGATTATGCAAAAGTTATTAGACGATCTATCGATCCTTATCGAAATGAATATGGGTGTAGAAACACGCTTCGAGTTTTTGTAAGTAGGTTGATGCGTAAAAAAACTTACCCCCCGTGGATGCAACCCTTGAATTTCCCGGCAAAGAAATGCTTCGCTGGAGGGTACAAACAAGTATATGTGTACGACAATTACGCAATAGCTATTAGCAGGGAAACAATGGATGTAGGTTCTTTGAAATCGAAATTTGAAAAAATCAACGAGAAGATACCTAATTCCTTAAACTACCCGGAAGAAACCTTCAAAATAGGTGGATACCACGTGGCAAAATTAAGGAAATGTTCGGATACTTTAGTAGATGTTCTTATTTCTGGTCGGCAGGGTTGGGAATCCCAGATGGTACAGTTGGGAGGTGCTTTGCGGAAACTTCACAATAATAATATAGTATTATCCGATATTAAACCGGACAATATTTTAGTTTGTGGTAATACACTATCGTTTGGTGATATTGACGACGCCTATGATCTAAGAAAGAGCATAACGTACAACAGATTTACACCCCCTTACAATCTAAAACTATATTGGGACGAGTACCGTACAGGACCACGTTCAAATCCATTAAAAGTTAAACATATGCAATTTCTGGACTGGTATGCGTTCGGTTACTGTGTGCTATTGTCATGTAAACAGGATGGCTACAACGGGGTAATATTACGGACCGCAATTGACTGCATAAATGCTAACATACCCTTTCGAATGCGTTTAGACGAGACAAAATACAAAAAAGCAAACATACACCCTGTTGTACGCACATGTTGCGACTGGATGCTATTGTCAAGTGGACGGTACATTAGTCCAACACCAATGGCAAAATTCTTTAAACAGAAGAAAAAGCGAGCTGTTACGGTATTCAGTTACAAATGGAACTTAAAATATTAAATTATGCAGTATATAAATGATTTATATTTAAATAAAAATGCAAATATTGTAAGTTCGTTTTCCGTTCACTCTCTCCATACAGTACACGACTAACATTTTTACAGCGTCAAAACATTAACTGGGAGTAAGTATACATCACAGAAGTCTAATAAACACACATTTCATACTAACAATATATTTAGAAACTATAACACTCGATGTCGAACCGACGGACACGGTAGAAAACATTAAAAACAAAATCCAAGACAAAGAAGGTAAGTAAATTGTCATAATTCATACTTAATGAAATTTAGTCTAACAAATTTGATAGGTATTCCTCCTGACCAACAAGTAAGTTTTTGATACATATTTTCCATTATTAAATACACACTAACACCTATATAGCGTCTCATCTTTGCTGGAAAAGTAAGTAAAATCCGTTAAAATTATCTCGTATACACATTACTAACATGTTAAACAGCAACTGGAAGACGGGCGAACCTTGAGCGACTACAACAGTACGTATTTCCGCACAACAACCTATTATATTACTTTAAATTACTAACACTTTAACAGTCCAAAAAGAGGCGACATTAGTAAGTACACATCGATGACTCAGATTACGAAATATTCATACTAACAAACCTACAGCATCTCGTACTCAGACTTCGCGGCGGTGGTTTTATTTGATTTTCGAATATTATCTATTCTCCACATAGGTTGCAGATTCGAATAATGAAAACATTTTAATTGATCTTCTGGTTTCGCCATATCAAAACTGGAACATGGGATCACATGATCTATGTCCCATAAGCGTATATTATCCCATGACATACCATTAATAAATTTACTTTCTAAATGTTTGCACAATTCTTCTATTGTACAACCTGTATATTTCAACGTAGATGTACATTTTTTCCCACCATAAGTTGTCACTGCTTCCCTTGTTCTATTTCTCAATCTAGTTAAAATTCGAAATCTCGTATCAGTTTTGTAACGACGATTCATGTAGTTACGTTTATACTCTTTCCATTTCGGAGTTTTACGATACACCGTACTTCTTTTGTTCCACGCAATTTTATGGGTTGTATAATTTTTCTTATTTTGCTTTTTCATGCATGGCTTACACTGTGTTTGTTTTCCATCTGGTTTCCGTTTGTTATTATAAAACTCGCTATAATCCATACTTAAATTACACCCTCCGCACAATTTTTTCATTTACAACATAAATTATTACCTTTATAGTATAAAAAATAAAGAGGCCACGTTGCACCTCGTACTCCGTCTGAGAGGAGGTTTTAGCATTTAAAACACATTTCAACATATAAATATTACAAGTAATAGAGTAAATGATTAAAATATACAAACCAAAGGGTAAAATAGAGTATACTGTACACGGAAAGTCTATGTTTTTCTTGCAAGATGGTGTTTATTACTTAAAGAAACCAATTGAGAAGCGTTTCTACAACGGTATGACGTGGGATAATTACGGAACCCTTTGGAAAATTCGCACCCAGCGTAAAATTGGCGAGTTTTCGTTTGGACTAAACGGCAAACCTGAAATGTTGGGTATATAAGTACTTTTAATCTCTTAAAACATGTTTAAACTGCTCATTTTACTCTTATGCATCTTCTACGCGCACGCGGGCTACGAATGTAGCTCTCCAACCGACTGTATTGTTACCTGTTCCAACTTTAAAGGCAAAGTTCCTAAACCGTGGATTGTTGTTCCATGGTCAAACGGTTCATGTAAGTAAATATTCTCTATTTCTTTTTTCGTTCGTTTTCTAACACAATTACAGGCTATTTTCATAATACTGAGACACGGGAAGACCGGGACTCTCTCCCTAACCTACGTCATTAAATTGCGAGTATAAGCAAAATACAGCACCAAGCGTTCCAAATGGCCAACGACAACGACACTGGATGGTCGATGGACGTATACGATATACTAAAGAGAATACAGAATACTAAATAATATACTGCTGCCCCAAATGTAATGTACATATTACCAACCGTCCGTAATACATGGTCGCTCTCTCTATAGTAATCGTCTAAATCCCGTGGTAATAACCAGAATCGGGTGTACCAAAACATACCAAGTGTCATGAACACTGCATAGCAAATGAAAAGAGCTTGGTTCCATCCTGTCGTGTCGTGGGCGACTTCTATACCGCGAAGAACAGTGTAAACTTTTCCAGCATAGTTCATTTGGACCACATGCCGAAGAAAGAATTTCTTGTTGGGCCAGCTGATAAATTTATTTGCAATTGACATTTGTTATTATAAAAGATACATTTATACAACAAAATCACCTAAAATGTCTTTATCTCTTATAATTGGTTGTATGTTTAGCGGAAAAAGCACAGAGCTTATACGTCTCGTAAATCGGTACAAGAGTATCGGAAAAAGCATTCTGACCATCAATCACTCACTAGACCAACGTTATTCTAGCAATATGATTGTATCCCATTCTGGAAGCAAAGTCGCTGCTATGCAAACCAACATTCTACCGGCGGAAGTAGACGATTATGACATCATTGCTATTGATGAGGGGCAGTTTTTCACTGATTTGGTCACTAAAGTATTGGAGTACGTTGAAACGCACAATAAGATGGTCATTGTCGCCGGACTATCGGGCGATTTTCAGCGTAGACCGTTTGGTAATATTCTACAACTTGTTCCATTGTGTGACAAGTTATGGATGTCAGTTGCTTATTGTTCTGTTTGTAAAGATGGTACTAAAGCGTCCTTCACCAAACGTCTTTCAAACAGCACAGAGCAAATTGCAGTCGGCGAGGCAGATCAATACGTTGCGGTGTGTAGAAAGTGCTACATCAAGGTATAAATTAAAAATATTATTGTGTTAATGTACGCTCTTGTCTTTATTCTATCGTCGGTTGTACTCTTTTTTTCCTACACGCACACACAAAATTATTTGCGTCATCATAACATAGCTTTTTCCAGACTAACGGAAAGCAGGCAATTTTATGTCGTGAAAAATATTACGAAAGGTATTTATCTTGCTTTTCTCGTCGTATTCGGGTTCTTCTTTGTCATCCTTCCGATTATAAATAATGAGTACAACAATGGAACCATACGAATATTCGCATCGCTATATGTGTCGAACGATTTTATTGGATTGTATAGGGTAGATAACTTGCCCACCAGCACAAGATTGCACCATTCTGCAAGCGTAATTTTTCTGCTTGCCGCTTGGACCATTGATTTTCAGACAAGTGTAGTCGGTCAGATGCTCGTGTTGTATACATATTTCAGTGCAATTGCATTTCCGGTCAATTTGTATCTGGGATTAAGATTATGTTATGACGTACCATGGTTGCGCACAATAGCAAAGTATGTGTATTCCATTTCTTGTGCTGTAAATTGGTATATTCAGTACGCATGGTTTACTATGGACAGGTCCGTAATCGTATACTTGACTTTACTCAGTGTCATTGTGTTCGACGATGTTGTATTATTGCGCTGGTTGTACAAGTGAAATAATGTTTAGTCTCAGTTGTTCGGTTGCTTCTTGTATCTGAAGCAAATCTCCTCGCACCAACGGCAGCATTCTTTCGAAAAAACGATACAGTGGAAGAATGTTAGGTTCGTCTGCATACTCAACTTGAAGAAAGTCCCGAAATTCACGGTCTTGAATGTACCGAATAAAAAATCGTACGGCGTCTACAAAGCTCTCCCGGGGTTGGGTCGGACGACGTGGTGGACGAATGTTTGTGCGTGACTTGGCTGTTGTGACCGTGTGAAAAGTGCGACGACACTCGGGACACGAATTGTTGCTCTTCGACCATTTTACAATACATTTGCGACAGAAAGTATGGGAGCATCCGTCCAGTTTTGCTTCATTCTTAGCCTTACATAAACATATACTGCAACATTTAAATGGTTTTAACGGTGATTTTTTCATTATATATATGTATTTATGTATTTATAAAATCTTTTAAATGTTTGATACCCCTACTGAAATTATAAAAGCTCATTTTACCGCCGACCGAACGAAACAGATTATTGATAAACGATACCAACATTGGTGGGCTTTGAAACATATTATTTCATGCGGATCCGACCAAATACTTTATTTTGTACATGTAGAAGAGACACCTGTAGCGGTTGCTGTGCGCTCGTAGTATAGTTGTCTTGATCGTTCAATATCCTCTCCAACTACAAATTCAAATACGATTGCTTCCATTGGTCTTCTTTTAGGCAACCAAGTTCCCATCCATCCCAACACCCATGGGAATACAATCGGTACACCAAATCGATTGGAATAGTATTTCCTTATATTGTAAAATGGCAATTGAATCAAATCGTAGTAATTGTATGTTCCACATACCGAGATTATGGGACACGCACACTCTTTTGCTAATCTGAGAAAGCCCCATCGTTTTGTATATTGTTCGTGTTCCTCTAAACACACAATTTCCGGTACACCGCCCGGTATTAACACGACACTAGTGTGTTGTAAAGCTTTTTTTAACGATTCATACGAGGATGGAATTGCTCCCAAATGTTTTGCCAACCATCCTATTACAGGAACTGTAAATAACAATGGTGCTACGGCAATAAGAGTTTTTGACTTAGGATGGAAATGTACTCCAAACAATGCGATTGTACAAAGAACACCATGTGGATGACAACATATTAATGCGCGTTTGTTGGGTACATCGATAGAGTTTTTGCCAAACCAAAATTGGGAAAATTCAAACATCCCACTGGCAATAATGTCGCGTACAGTCGATTCCTTTATATGATCGTAACAAATATAAATGGTACCACCAATCACAAGACTAATCGGCAATGCAAACACGAAAAAGGGTACACTACAGAGAAACCCCACAACAAAGATAGGCAAGAAGAAAATCCACATAAAGACTAGAACACATATGAGACATCCCCATAGAAAAAGCATTGTATATATTTTACTAGTTTCCATTTATATATGCACTATTGTGTAATCAAATGTAAATTACCGGAACATTATACCATTTTAATGGGAAAGCGTGCACTGAAGGACATAGTAGACCCTACATTAGATGAATTTGGGTACCTAATGCCGGAACCAGACATTCAACAAAAAATGGATCTATTAGGGGAATGTACAAAAGAGTATGAGTTTGGCATGCTATTAACCGAAGAGGAAGCCATCAAAACTGCATGTATTCGTGCCGAATGGAAACCTCTCGAACCATCGGTGAAACTGAATAAAACAGAAAAGAAAGTACTTCGATCCATGAAACGAAAACGTTCGGGCGATTGTGCCATTTGTTTAGATGCAGCTAAGAACATTACCACTACGCCATGCGGTCATGATTTTTGCTATAAATGTCTAAAACAATGGTTGGGGATAAAACGCGAATGTCCAGTTTGTCAAAAGCCGATCAATGTTTCAGAGAATGCGCCAAAGAAACGACGGAAGAGACTCTGTAAAAAGACTTTACCGACGTAAGTTGCAATATTTTTTCCGTATCAAAATGCATGTAAATATCACGATTGTGCATCATTAAAGCACAGAAAACATTAATGAAATTTTCGAACATTCTGGGCTGTAGGATATAATCCCATATCAACAGTACATCTTGCAACGGAAACCAATTTGCAAACATAGCAGGTCCTGTTTTTATTATCATTAGTTTGATAAACATGGTATTTCGTAATTTAACTGCTAACCTCGGAAGACGATACAGTAGCTTTAACCGAACAGTGCTGGACACCGACTCCAACCATTTGCAAATATCAACGTCTTCATCGTTACGAGGATACAACGGTGCAAGATTGCCCATTATCCCATGTAAACTGAAAATACAATCGTTCATTGCGTGCTCTGGACAGTCGTTGTAATAGACATAATACAATACGAAGACTATGAAACACATACCCTGTGCGTAACCGATTGTTGGGGTGGTATCTGCATAAACCATTAAAATAGTACGAAGAGCATCTAAATGGTCGTGAAACCACGATTCGGTAGGAAAGGTACGCGTTAAATCGTTGTCTATATCAACCTCATCGCGAACATGACGTGGGATTGTCACCGGGGTGAGCCTCAATTTGTTTATTAATTGTATATCACCTATTAAAGCAGACCGCCATTTGCTTGCGCGCATTTGTACAGCAGCACATATAATTTATACTGGAATTAAAAAAGTATTGGTATATAAGTATGGATCTTTTATGTAAAATGTTCTTCGGTCTTATATTCCCTAACATACTACTTGATTTAATATTCCACCTCGGTATCAATGTAACTGCTGTGATACTCCTACTAATGAACTACATGGATCACAACGACATTAAAGAATTCTCGGTTCCAAGTACCCTGAATGCAGCGGCGCTTGCATTTGCGATTGGTGGATCTCTCATCAGTCTCGTTAACATCTTTGGAGAAGGATTCAGTAGCAAAAAACAGCGTCTCGAGAACGACTACTTTAACCTGTTGCGTAACCTTCTGACGTCTTTCACCTTTGTGTTGACATGTATGCTAAATGCATCGGAGGCACGAGACAATACACGAATTGTCATGTGGCTCATGGTCGGACAACGAATGCTAGACATGTGCTTGGATGTGGATACGCCTTGGACACTCGTGTGCGACAACATGAAATCCCTTGAGAACGACGTTGTGAAAAATTCAAGCATGTTGAACGGTGGTCTCTACCTAATGAAACAGATCCTTGTAATTCTCTGCTTTATCGGTACCCTTGTTTTCCAAGGCATCTACGCGGGTGTTCACAATCTTGGAGAAGAGGAAACTGGCGACGACGAAATATATCAATACATGATCTTTGCCTTGGTAGGTCTTCATTTGGCCTTGGTACTTTTGAGTATACTTATTGAAAATGTTGCGGCGGTGAAATCATCTTTTATTAACTGCTTGACGAACGATAAGCCTGATTGCGGCGACGGTCATACCGTGTTTGGCCTAAATTCCGTTCCGTTGGTGACCAAGGCGGTGTTTACTGCAAACCTGTTCTTCCTTTCTTGCTTGGCGGGCGAACACATCGAAGACAATCAAAACGTTGGATGGCTAATCTACTCTGCTATCGCAATTGCGGTCGCGGACATTGTTGCGAGAAACATTATTTAATTATAATCCTATCATCTCTAATCTACGTCTTAATATTTTAGAATACTTACCCTTTACCATATTGTACGCTTCTTTGTTCGCTAACGCCGTCGATGTCTCTACCTTATGTACCAGCAAGAAATTGCTCAATGGTTTTTTTACGACGGAGTACAGTTTATCCAACCGGAAAGTGTCGATCCATATTTCTACGCGGTCGTACAAAAACACACTCGATACTGGCTCCCGGTAAAGACGATCCCTATACTGCTTCTCCGTAAACAAGCGCTTTACCAGAGCCAATTCCATCGCAATAGAGTCTTTTACTTTCAAAAACTCAGATACAAACCGTAAGAGGTCTGTTGGCAACATACTATATAAGTCTTTTGTTTTATTTATATATGGATATTAATCCCTCCGATCTCTTCTCCACCACACCCATCGAAACTCCAACCAGCACCGATAGCGTGGCAACACCTTCCAGCACTGGTATACCTGAAGATTCAAACGCTAAACCATTGTCCTTTCGATCGTACTTGGCCTCCGCATACCAATTCTATGAAGAGGAAAAAATAGCAGAGTTGCAATCCAAACAACCTCAAACGGCCATTAGTGCAGCGTTAAGGGGGTCCAACAAGCGCCAGCCAGCTCAAGGGGACAAACTCATGTTGGAATTAAAGAAACTTCTCGATTTGGTGCCAAAGTCGTACAAGGGCTGGGAACGATCTTCCATGCAAAAGCAGTTTCATAAAAATTTCCAACAAGCCGTTTGTATGCACCTGTATCGCCAAGATCCAGACATAGACTTGGACAAGGTTATGCGTGTGAACGGGTTCAAAGATTTAAAACAGCAGGTGTTATGTCTCACACCAAGAAGGTTCGGTAAGACCACCTGCGTGGCAATGTTCGTAGCCGCATACGCACTGACTGTACCGTACAGTGAACAATGTATCTTTTCCACTGGGAGGCGTGCAAGCCAAAAATTGTTGGAGCTCATACGAGACATGGTGCTGGCCGTCCCGGAATATTCTAAAATGTTTGTGAAATGCAATTGCGAAACCATGATAATTCAAGGTCCAAATTCAAAGGACGTAAGAAAAATTCACAGCTACCCATCGTGCGCGAAGACCTTACGCGGAAGTGGTGGGGATGTTGTATATTTGGAAGAAGCAGCTTTTATGAGCCTCGATGTCTTTTTTGAAGTTGTAGTGCCCCTTCTCGAGATGGAGACCACTAGTCTGATAGCTATCTCCACACCATTGGATGGTTTAAACGTAAGTTAACTCTCTTTCTTCCCACAAACATTAATGATTACTAACACCATACTAGTTTTATTCCGAAATGTTCGACCTCAAAGACGGGTCGGGTGCCAGTCTTTTCAATACTTTACGCACAGGACTTTCATGTCAGAAGTGTATTGACGAAGGAAAGGCTGCCGAATGCACCCATATGGCTTCAGTTATACCGCCGTGGAAATCTCAGGCCAAGTTTGAAATGGTAAAGGCAATATACGGATCGCGTAAGGATTTACTTGCGAGGGAAAGTATGGGCCAGATTACAAACGATGCTGCTTCGGTTTTCTCACAGGGTATGGTAGAAGACTTCTTTCGTCGTTCCTTATGGACACTACGAAATCCAGTGAAGTTTGTATTTCTCGGGGTAGATCCAAATGGTGGAGGAGACAGTCAGTTAGCGATCGTGACCATGTGCTATGAAATGAACAATCTGGTCTTTTGTGGTGTAGAAACGTACCACACGAAGAATCATGAACAGATAAAGCATCTCTTGTTGGGTCATGTTCGTGCCATTCGAGGACACCCGGATTTAAAAGACGCATACATAATTAACTTTTTTGAATCCAACCTCGGATTAGAAGCCTCGCATATGCAGCATATGATACGGAATGAAAGACGATGCTATACACAGTACGAGAAAGGAAAGTGTGGGGTACTGACGACCAACGAACGGAAGGAGAATTACACGCACGCCTTTTTGAATTATTTCAACACGGAAGCAGTCCATTTTTTGAAAGACTGGGTGTGCGTGAATCCATTCGAAGACGCGAACGAAAGGCATACAAAAATAAAAGATGAACTGAAAAAACAATTATTAACTTTTCAAAAAATGGTGCTTACAAACGACAATGCTCCCTATAAGATAGCAAAGCACGTATACAGTGGTAAAGTTAAACCCGGGATGAACGACGATATCATCATGACCATACTGTTCACAACATGGTGGAGCATTGAATTCATGCAAAAGCGTATTCAAGCTCCCTATGAAACCTTTATTTAAAACTCGGCTTCCATGCTAAAGGTATTGGCAACCTCCTTGTAGCCGCCTACGTACACACCATCCTTAAACACCATAGGGAAAGAGGATGGAGTCTTGTCTGTCAATGACCAGATAAAATCAAGAAATTCATCGACTTCTTCAAGGTATTCATCGCAGTTGACGTACTTTGCTTTTGGAAGTAGTTTTTTCACCTCCGTACAAGACGGGCAAAGTGATTTTGTGTAAATAGTGTATCCTTCGGTTGGTTTGATGTACATTGTTTATAGTGTTCTATTAACGTATAAGTAGTACCAATAAATGATTTTTTACAGTTTTCACATTTTACCACTTGAGGCATTTGATTACACTTGAAGTTACTAATATACTGGTCACAAATACTCACTTTTAACTATGATGTGTCATCATTTGAGCACGCGCGCACCACAAATTTAGTCACAGTTTTAACTATGATGCGTAGGTCAACAATTCCCTATCTAAAGATATTTAGTCTACATTTTAGTAGAAGGTTTCAGTGTGTTTCAACGCACTAATAATAATTAATAATAATTAATAATAATTAATAATAATTTATAATAATTAATAATAATTAATAATAATTTATAATAATTAACAATAATAATAAGTAATAATTGCATCTAAAGTTACCGTACTTGTTAAAGAACCAAGAAAGAGTCAATTGAAGTCTATTTTCAACTATATGTGCGAAAAAAAAAAGAAAAAAAATGGAAATCGAAACAAAAGTCGAACAACGCGCCCCCCCTCCGCGTCTACCGTGGCGCTCGCTCTGTAGAGTGAGATTCATATTGTCCGGAGTCGCGCTCGTTGGCCTACTCGTAGGATGCGTATTCCTATTTGTTGCCTACCTCTTCGGACGAAATACGAAGCTCGGTCGCCCGGTTGTTGTGTTTGTATTATGCATGTTCACGGCCGTGCTTGCTTTCATTTATACACTCTACAGGAAATTTCGTAAAGCCTTTGCCGGAGAAATTGACGAAAAACCGTACGATCGACGGTGGCCTACTAAGAAACTATTTGGCCTCGACCCGGCTCCGCTGTACGAAATACTGTCACCAAACGGCAAGTATTACCTAAGACGACTGTATGGCGTGGAAATATTGGAAAGCGCGTATCAAATCTATAACTTTGGTTTGTTCGCTTGTAGGTTAGGCCGCCCATACCTTACGACATATTGCGGAGTTATGACCACCGCCGCAATTTTTCAACTCTGGCAAGTTCGATTCGTAAGAAAACCAATTGACAACACAGGAAAAAATATGGAAGTGATCGTGGATATATTCTTAGAGCTCTGGTGCACGGCGTATCCGTTAATTATCATTTATTTCGTGCACGGTATTTATTTTACCCAGTCGGAGATTGTGCAAATCCTGTTCATCCCGTTTTTTGCCTTTGTCATGAAGCTTCGGCTGGTAATAAACAACGAAATTGTACTCGTCTTGGATAACGTAAGGACTATCGAAGCAACCGCCCATTTGCCGGAAAAGGAGAAAAAGAAACGGCGACGAACGTCCTTTGCACTCAGAGAAGAATCACTCAAGAGAATTCAAAACGAAAAATTTGGGATACGATGGAGACAAGGCCTTTTCTTTTTTTATGGGTTGTTTGCATTGTTTTACGTAGCACTCTTCTTCGTTCAAATCGGGAATTTATTTATTCCGCAACCGGACCATTTTGACTATTGTCTAGTAAACGTTCCTTCCTGCACGCACTGGTTTTATGGCGAGAACAACTGCTTGCATATAAGTCACTTGACAACGAATAAGGAACCGTCAGATCCCATTCTGAAGAAGTTCTCGAGTAGCACCGCCGCCGTCACGATTGGGGTCAGCAATTTGCACGATTTGAAGCTTTTAGAGCCATTTAAACACTCTCGAAAGATAGTAGTATATAAAAGCAACGCGACAAGAATTGGTATCGACTGGAATGATTTCAAAGAGCTTATTACCGTGATTTTAAATTCTTTCAATGCGACGACAGCAGACACGTCGTTCTATGAAAACAACGTAAGAAGCTTAACTTATTCGGACATGCCAAATATGGAAATAAAGGATTTTAAACTGCCGAACACGGAGATATTTGAGTTGATGCGTGTTGGGACGCGTTTAAAACGTATCGAAGCCCCGGCCATCTTCTCGTTGACGCTAGCCAATTACGGAATCGACAAATTACCAGAGGGGTTGAATCTAAAAGGGGCTGTTGCACTGAAACTACCGGGTAATAATTTTACGTCGGTCGATATACCAACAAGACATGTACTGGATTTACGTTACAATCGTATCACAGAGTTTTCGACAAGAGCAGAGTATAGCTATGGATTCGGAAACCCGACTTGTCCGGACGATTGGAAATGCGATAAGTTTTGTCACCCATATTGTAGTAATTTTGTGCACTTGACGGAGGAAGAAAAATCGTGTACGTTAGATTGCGTGCGTTACTGTGGGAAGGGTAAGTGTAAACATTTTATAAATTAAGTTTTAGCTTAAAGAACAACCGCCCAAACACGTGTACAAGAGCGCAACAACGAACAAGACGGAATCCTTGTACGGGCTAACCATTATACTCTTTGCACCATCGTCCACGCGGTGAGCTTTGAGCGATGTGCTCAGCGTTACAATATAGTGTATCAAAATGCTCCAGTGCTTTCCGGTCAAATAACAATAAACCGCGAAGCCCGTTACCGGCATTATCATCGCCCATTTTCTTTCCATGCAAAATATTTGGAGAGCAACAGTCGCATAAATCTCACCGGGAACAAAGGCGAATCTTTTCGTATCGACCCAACGTATGTAGACAATCGTTACCACTGTCCAGAAGTAGTGCGGACTGAAGAATAAAATTCTCAAAACAACGGCTACACCAACAAAGAATCCAAGGAGAAACTGTTCGTCAGACTCATCTCGGTACGGTAGGTACAGATCCATCGCGAAGATGGCAACGCTCCAAAACAGAACTTCAAACCATGTCTGCTTTTTCACCTTCACCTTGTTCTTCCGCTCGGCGACCACTTTTTCGTACTCCGCCAACACTTTTTTACCTTGAAAGTGCATTCCTTTGTATTCCAACTCTCGGCTACCGGTGCGACGTTCTCTTACGTCTATCGAAGTTTCTTCTGCCTCTTCAGGCGGATCACCTTCAGGCCTGTCTCCCGAATATAACAATCCATAAGAATATCGATTGTGGATTCGTTGTCCTAACAGTGTTAAGTCGTCATGGATACCGTCTACGTTCGTTATCACAATATTCATTGTGACTTCTTCGTACCGTAATAGTTTTGGAAATGCTTTCCACGGTGGCAGTTTCTCGAAATATATTATTCGCTCGCTCGCATCTTCTCCGTAGTTTTCTATCATCTTCTGGGACTGGTACACTTTTATTGTCTCCGGAGAAACGCAATGCCAGTCGTACATAAAGAATGTAGCGTCTTGACCATACCGTCGGTACAGTTCGTTTGCGGCCACTCTTACGGACTTTTCGTCTGGGCCGAGTCGTGGCATCTTCATCCAGTATTTAAATACTCGAAAGAAAAAATGTTTTGTTAATCGACGCGATCTTGTTACGGGTTCCGCCATAAAATCGTCGTGTTCTGCAAGTAACCAGTCTGGTATTTCTTCTTGAACGATCGAGTCGGGGTCTGAAGGTGTAAGTGACGGTTCGGTTTCATCTACATCTTCTTTTGCAACGTAAGCCGAACAATATGCCGATTTCTCTTCTTGCTTAATTTTTTTCACAAATTCGTCCGCTTGCACGGCCTTTCTTTTGTTCTCTTTTTTTGGACTATCAAAAAAACCGGGCGGGATAAGCCACGAATCATCGTCCTCCTCCTTCTCCAGCGTTGCAATCAAATCATTCATGACGTCCAAAATATCCAACGGAGAATCCTTCCAAATTTGTTCGCATGCAAAGTCTAGCCACCTGTCGCGTGGAAGCTCCATCATACACTTTGTACGTACGCGTTGTAGTTCGTCGCTACCGGGCCAACACCCATCTTTTAAAGCGTCAGGTCCCTGATTTCTTGGGGCTTTAAGAACGTTGTACGATGCTAAGGAACGCACAAACATGCACTTGAGCTCATCGGTACATCTGATTGATATCGTCCGCTTCTTCAGTTGATGACGTGTTCCTTTTGTCGTTTCGTTTACCGCGACGCCGTTTCGATCTACTGCAAGCGCAAGTATCCACGGCAAAGCGCTACGCCAGCTTACAGACGTTGTTACTATGTGTTCCAACAGCAAATATTTGCACGTGTTTTCAAATTTTATTGCATTGAACAAGACGCGCTCGTTGTCCACACTCAAGTGGCAGTTGTAAGCGAGAAATCCATCGTCTTGCTCTCCGTGCGGACAACCTATATTTGCCAACGTTTGCTTCAGGCACGTAGAGTCCAGTTCAGAGATCGGGTCTACCAGCACAAAACGGTCCTTGTACGTCGGATGGCCTTGGATGAGAGTGACAGGTGAAGTCAGCAGATCAATTTCGTCTAAAAGCTCCATGGGTGTAGTTGATTTTTCCTTGTTTTGGGTTCATCCTCCCACTTTCTAGGTCGTTTGGCAGATTTATCATAAAAAGTACGCAAAGATTGTGTTTCTGGTAGTAGAAAAATGATTTTAAATAATAATCAGAACCACATCATAGTTAAAACTGTGACTGTTTCTATACTAACACATCATAGGCAAAATGGTGATAACACATCATAGTTAAAACTGTGACTGTTTCTATACTAACACATCATAGGCAAAATGGTGACTGATTTAATAGTTACCACATCATAGTTAAAATTGTGACTGTTTCTATACTAACACATCATAGGCAAAATGGTGACTTTTTAACACACCATCGTAAAAAAGGGGATTATGTAGTGGCCATTCGTTTGTCGTCACGAAAAGACCTATTTACCGTACAATTAGTATACGGAAATACTTTAAAAAGAAAAAAACCCTGTAAAATATTCACAAAACGAAGAAAAACGATGAGTTTTTTAAGCGTATTCCCTTCCAAAAGCGCATTTTTTCACAAAAAAAACGTATCATCTATTATCATTGAATTGAAAAACGAAAAAAAAGCGATGAGTTTTTTAAGCGTATTCCCTTCCAAAAGCGCATTTTTTCACAAAAAAACACGAATGAAAATCGTAGTGAACCCTACAGTTGACCTATACTTTCACTACGATTTACCTTCATTTTTTAAGGCAAAGTACATTAAACATTAGACTATCGTCACCTTCAAGTAGAAAAATCAAAATGTTGAAAAAAATCATGTAGCATGTAAATAGCAGGGCGATTGATGCGTTGATGCGTAATTTCTTCGCATAACATGTAAATAGCAGGTCATTAAGAAAAATAAAAATTTTATAAATCTACACTGACCTAAAGACACTCCGGTATTATACCCAATACTTCGGCATTTCGACCGGTATGTAAAATTACCATTTCTCTCCGTATTCAAACAACAAAAACAACAAAAACAATGAGTTTAACAAGAACAATGAATCTAATCAAAAACATCGACGAATTCGAGAATAAGAACTGGCGAAGTGTATCCCCGGGAAGTTTTCATCCCAGCGATGCGCCACAGGCCTTTTTGACGACGCTCAAAGATACCGTGGAGGTTCCTCTTTATGATCTTGCTGTAGGCGCAACCTTCTACTACCAGTCGTTTCCAAGCTCATACCCCGGGAATTATTATAAGTTTGAAAAGGACAGAAAGGACCGGAATGGGCAAGTCTGCACATGGCTTTCGAACGACAATACATTTATGATGAATAAAATGGAAGACACCTACTGTTTTTCGATATATGACACGGAGACGAAAGTCTATGTCCTGCTCGACGAGAAGCAACGCTCTTTTTCGCCGGACCCGGGCGACGACGATGAGGACTTCTCTCTCAAGTCGTTCGATGCGAGTGGGTTGTCGGTCTCCTCGAACGACCGTATTGCCGACCTTGAGAAACAGGTGGCAATTTTGACCGAGGAAACGAATTGGTTGAAACAGCAGCTCCACAAGTTTTACATTATTAATCAGTAGACGTATATATATATTTCCACCCCACAAACGGACGAAGCGTGTAAAACAAATAAACTATCTATTTATATTGTTTAAACATTTTTAAATGAATACGTTTGAACATACCAGACGTCCTCGTTTTTTTCAAATCCCGAAACAAACCGAAGAATTTACTATTACGTGGAATGGGAAACAAGTAAAAGCGCGCGGTAGTAAGATACTCTACGATCTCTTAATCGAATTCAAACGCGTAAAATACTCTCAGACCAAAGTAAAAAGTAAAGATGATCTGATCGTGCGGAAACTACAAACACAGTACGGAACCTTTGACAAAACCAATATGCTCTTTGCGCAGATGCAATTAAAAGCACAAGAAGGCATCCTCGATTCCATGTTGACCGAAATTAATACCGTTTTCTTTCAAAAGCGACTGCAACCGATTTTAGGTAAGATCGACATTATCTTCAGCACGTTAGAAAGCGGTATCGCCGGGTCCACCACCATTCTGAAAAACACCGTTCTTATTGAAATAAATTTACTACAATTTATCGCGTGGTTCAACGTTTTAAAAGGTCAACGAAAACAGTCCATGGGTACAGAGAACTGTGACTCCATTTTGAAATGTATATTGAAAACGCTTCAACACGAACTTGTCCATGCCATTTGTATACTCTGCTCGCCCACTATCTATGTCGATGGTAAGGCTATAGGTAGCTTATGTACTCTTAATGTAAAGGGCGATACTAGTAATGCTGCCACAGGTCACTCTACGTGGTACATGGATTTACTGGGGAATATTTTTGGTCAGAAAAATGACTTCCATGACAACTATACGTACCGTCAAAAAGCAAAATTAAGGGTATAAATATTATTTATTAGTATCTATATGCCTAAAGTTACTGAACAAATATACGAAGACGCCAAAAGCAAATTTTTAACCTTACAACCTGAAATAAATGAGATGGCGATGAAATTAAAAGAACTGAAGAAACAGAAGACCCGGTGCGTGTCCATTATCAAACGCTATATGGTCATGCAAGATAAATATTTCCTTAAAGTTGGACCATTTGAAGTTTCGAGAGAAAAGGTGCAACGTTGTGGCTTTAACGAGAATAGAATGCGTAAATTTTTAAGGAAGAAGCAACTTGAAGAAGATTACAGGGAAGAATACACTAAAATCGGAACGAAATTCAAGCTAAACCGGGTAGACGCCGTGTAGACGTATAAATACTATTAAATTGTACAGTAAATGCCTAAATGCGTAAATCTTAATAAACTAATTACAGATAACAAAAGAAAACAGTTTACCAGATGCGGTAATATTAAATTAATGTTTGATACACAAAGTATACTAAATAACCTAACAGCGAGAATAAGACGTCAGGACACTGTATTTGTTATGGGGTGTGCTGCTTGGTTTACGAATTCCCGTATTATTAAGGCCCTATCAGAATTAAAAGGTGTGTCCATTATATGTACTCGAGATAAAGTAGCTCGACTAAAAAGTACGAAGCTAAAATACAGAACACTGCCACAGCATGACGGAATACCGACTGTTTTAGTAGTTGGATGCGGGAGAGGACGGAAGGCTTCTTTAATGCACCACAAATTTTTAATTGGTATGAACGAAAAGCAAATACCAATTTGGGTTAGTACGGGTAGTTTTAACTTGACGGAATCAGCAACCTCTAACATAGAAAACATGATGATTATCGAAAACAAGGAAATAGCAAAAGCATTCTTAGAAGAATTTCAACGACTATACCCCTTGGCGAAAAAACTTAGTCTTAAAGTCTAAACTAAAGAGAAAATCAACTATGAGTGTGGAGCCCGGCCCCATGGAGCTACGGGACTTGGTAGACCAAGCGTACGAAAGCGTAAACAGTTATGTTACTTACAGTTATGACTTGATCAACGCGGCGCTGGCGAATAGACGCGTATGGGTTCAGGTGCCGAATGGCGTGTACTATTTGGCGACATGCAGGCGCGGCTTTACGTACATGCCGGGCGAGGAGGACGAGTTTAGGACACACGTGGAACTCGAGTACGCGAACCCAGACGAGTCCACCATGGTTAGTAATACCGAGAATTTTCGCACGAGCAGTATTATTATCCAGAACTCGCAAATAGTTGATTTTAACAACTTTTTGGAAGCAGAAAGAGGGCGAAGGGCAGCCGTCATTGTACTTAGAGCCTTTCAGTACGATGGCGCGTACCTTATCGGCCACTTTCATCCTGATAACGCTCTTCTAGTGGTCCTTCTGAACGACCCCGAAACGGGCCACCCCCTTATTACTCGGGCAGAGTGGGGTATGTTGCAAGAATACCTTCATAAGGAGACGGTAGCACGCGAACGATTCTTGGTTTACAACGTATTTGGACGAGAAAACGACCACGCTATGTACAATGAACAAGTCTTTCCGGCGTACGAAGAGGAACGACTAGCAAGAAATCAGATTTTTGAACATTTTTTGCACGAAAGCATACGGCAAGATGCTCCCGGACGGATCGCACGATTTCAGTTGTGTCACGGTGTACTAGAGTCAACGACGCGCTCGCCGTTTATGGATACTCACGCGGCACATTGTCCTTTCGTCGTGGTGAAAGCCAAGGACGACGATATTCTCTTTGAACGAGAAAACCATTGGGTTGTCTATCCAGAGGATGCACCGGAAGCGCCAGTTGAAACCGAACCTTCCATGGAAATCGAACCGGAAGGTATACCGGAATAAATAAGCTGTATAAATATCCTTAATATGTTTTAAAATGGGCCAAACGAATATGACTGCCAGACAACTAATGGATACCAAGCCATTTAAGGTATCAGAAAACACGCTTGTTAATTCTATTCCAGTGGTGTGCTACGTTGTAAAAGCGGGATTAATATTTTACGTCAAGGCGTTTATAGCACGTAAATTTTCGTTCAATCGTGTAGATATATATGGTAACACGCCCCTCCATTACGCCGCCAGTACGAAACGATCGAAACTTGTTAGTCTGTTTGTTGAAATGGGACTGAGTACATGTCTTACTAATAAACGCGGTCAAACGCCATTAATGATTGCGGTTTTAAACAAACGGTACGACCACATTCCACTTTTAAAAGACGCAATGTTTGTCCGAGACGCTCAATACAATGGTCCCATTCACCATGCTATTTTAGAAGAAGACGTTCGATTGTTGCATGCTCTCGTTTTAAATACACCACCTCTACCAAAAACATGGGTTCTAACCTTTACACATCCAAAAGACTACCATTTAAATTATTTCCCTCAGGCTGAATCGTTGCCAGCTCTTTCGTTGGCTATTTCTTATATGAAAATTACCATGGTAAAGGAATTGATACAGCTGGGAGCTGATAAAAATGCATCGTATAGCAATCAAACACCATTGAGAATTTTGAACGGAATCGCTAGAAATTTGCGGTATGGTGGTACGTTTAAAACAGATAGGTGTACACAAAAAGACGTGAAAAGAATGTGGGGTGTCTTAGAAGACGATACGAATATCAATCGTACAACGTACAACTTCTCGGATAAACATACTGGATTATTAAGTGGGAATTGTACATATATTTAATTAAATATTCTTTTTACATCGTCTATCAGGCAATCAATTCGAGCTTTCATGGTTATATCGTTTTCATATGTTTTTTGCAACGATTGCAGCCCTTTTATAGAATCGCTTACGTGTGTTTTTACTCTTTCGGCCTGTGTTTCTAACAGTGCCTCCGCGTCTTTGTAAAGATCCTTTATTCTATTAAAATCGGATTCTCTATTTGCTCCATAATACCAACGGTACAAAAATTCTGGTATAGTGGTGGAAGGATTGATTTCAAAATGCGTTCGTCTTGTTCCTAACTTTTCAAAAGGCTGTAGTTTACTTAGGATCTTTAAATTGACCCATATGGATTCTTCTTCCATTTTAAATATCCTCATCCGCATTTATACCAAACAACGATTGTTGCTCTTCATTTTCCATAAAACTTGGCTTTTTACCAACTGGCAGAGATATTCTGGGCATGCTAATTGCTACTATGTAAATGGTATGGATAACCTGCACAACTATAAATCCAACTATGTCCATTTCGGTCAATAAAAAAATACCAAATACAATAATATTTACGACCGACAAATCCATTCGTAAGTCTCTCCACGATTTTTCCTTGAATTCTTCTGTGCATGATTCGTCCAAAGTGGTGAACGAAAAAAGAGAAAACAAAACATACAAAGTAGATCCAACCAGAAGAAGAACGCCACTGCCAATACGGTTGTTAAAATACTGATCTAGTAAAATGCACAAAATATTAATCAGTGACAACATCCCTAGGAAAGCAGGTCGGTCTTCGTACGCATACCATACGAATAACAAAATCGTGGTCAGTCCAAACCCGTACAATAGTGGATTTTCATACCATACCCATTCGCCGATTGCATAAATACATATACTTATCCCGGTAAAAAGACTGTACACTAACGACTCGTAATGCATACTAATGCAATGATTTAATATATTTATACTACTTAAAAGTACCTACTTTTACACGCACAAACTTCTTATCCTTTAAAACATTCTTTGCCTTATTTGCATCCTCAGCAGACAATTTTTCTATTGTCTCTTTGTATGTATTTATTCGGTCTACGGAACCGTACGCCAGTTTTGTGTGATGAATAGCGTTTGCAAGAGCGCCGGGGGTATCGTATTGTACCATAAGACTACCAGTAATATTTTGTTTTTGAATTTCAACTTCATCAACAGTCAATACATCATTTTTCCATTTCGCCAACACCTTTTCCGTCTCTACAATACCTTCCTCTAACTTACTAGGAGCGAATGTTCCGGTGACAACTAATAGACCACAACCTTTCATTTTCTTCAATTGAGCGTTTATGCCATATGTTAACCCATGCTTATCTCTCACTATCTTCATCAATCTACCTGTAAAACCATTCCCCAAGACACCTACGGCTAGTTTTAAAGCATCCGAATACTCCACAACCATACCATACTTTAACACG
>ERZ807291.2248-NODE-2248-length-29484-cov-12.740970_pt1 | contig 29484 bp, 23 predicted proteins | sample MGYA00521257_ERZ807291 | MGnify/ENA primary metagenome ERZ807291 (study PRJEB31413, sample SAMN03169783) | marine metagenome | biome: Marine; feature: Water; material: Subsurface seawater | place: North Sea | collected 2011-04-28 | depth 1 m m ...
TATCGTGATGTGCATAGATGGATTGTGCAGACCCTTTTCAACAGATGCATCATTGCAAAACACAATGTACACGTTTGTTGGCTTGAATGCAAGCACTGAACCCTTGACTACGTTTGACCGCGCAAAACAAACCAAAACAGTAGCCGTGTACTTGTCGGGGATTGCATCTGTGAGGCTTGATACACCTGACGCTAGTATTACAATCAAGGATACGGTTACGCTTGGACTAAAAGGGTTTGAAAAAAAAGATGATACTAGTCAATCGTCGGGACTGGTTATTGGCACGGTTGTTGGCTTTGTGTCTAACAAACGGTGTCCAATTTTAAGCATTCAAACAAACCAGCCAGCAATTACAGTGGTGGCAAAACTGCCTGCAATCTATAAAAATCCCAAATTTAAATGGGTTGCAAATGAAAGAATGTACAATGCAGTTTCACGGACTGACATTACTGAAGGGGTAAAATGCAAAATGAATGCGTACCAAGTTAAAACGGTAGATATTTATGATGATGCATTTACGACTGAAGCAGCAAGTGGCCAAACACTTGTTTACCTTGCCGACGGAGCAATGACCCTCGTTACGTCTTCAGCTACAGAACCGTTTTATTTTGCTGGTAACGAGACAAACGAAAACATTACGACAGTGATTACCGCAGCACAGGCAGCACTAGCCCCCTCGGCGACGGGCAACTTAAAAGTTACGTTTGCATGCAAACAAGGTACAATAACAAAAAATGTTTTGACAGGTGACGCTAAAAGTGATGTTTTTGATGATGGTGCATTGTACTACGTCACGGCTGTCACGGCTGGTACGGCGAGTTCTGCACCGGCAAGTTCTGTATCCGCAGTGGCAAGTTCTGTACCCGCAGTGGCAAGTCCTGCAGTTTCCAAAGCTGCAGTTCAAAAAGCACGGTTTACTGATTATACAGCAGCTTTTACATTGTATAATAATGCTGCGCAGTCTGACAGCGTTGAGTCAATGTTTAAAGTATACGCGGCACCAATAGCAAAAACACTTGAAACAATTGCGAAGCAAACACTAGGATCGAATGAAAGCACTACTGAACTAGATACACTTCAAGATCAACTCTTGGCATTGATAAAATTAGACTTAGACGCTTGCAAGTTTCCTAGCAAAGCCGACGCAGATAAGTTGAAAGAGTTGCAAGAAAGATTTGAGAAAGCGAAAGGACAGAAATCTAAAGGGACAGGGTTAATAACGCTTGAAAAACTTGTCATGGACGTGCAAGCATATGTTAAGGAATGTAAACCAATGCTCACCTACGAGCTAAAGACAACAGAAAAAGGCAGCTCATCGACAAACACTACGTACACCCAAACTTTTAAATATACAACTTTAGGGGTATACAAAGAAGAAACTACTGACGAGTACGTGTACCAAAAGCTTGATAGTAGTTACGTGTTCAAAGACGATTCACGTTCTGTTGGATTACCCTCCGATTTGAACACATTTACTTACGAAGACAACGATGTAATCTACACTTATAAATTACTTTCTAATTCTTAATAAATATATTTTAATGTATTTTCATGTATTTAATTTTTTTTTTTTGGTCGTCGCCGCCCGACGTTTTTTGTATTCTCCCGCAAGTTGCGAACGTCTGCTTTTTTGGCGGGGTTTCTTTTTTGCAATTAGTGGCTGCAATATTTCTGATTCAAGTTGAAACGCAGACTCTGTTGTGAACTTTGCTGTGATTGCTGGCGTCGCTCTACCTAATTTCCCCGATGGTGGCACAACAAACAATCTGCCGCCCAGAACAAACCCACCGTCATCTGCGCTTCTTGAATCAGAAATAGGCCCGTTTGCTGCATACGTGCCAGAATCCCACTTGACCCATTTGCCGTCTTTCAGATTGCTTGTAAGCATTGATCTGGGAATATCTACAAGGGGTATGCTGCCGTTCACAAGAACCATTGCCCCCTTTGGCACAATTTGCGTCACTATCCCATGGTTTAGCCAGTGGCCGCACTTTAGGTTTGCGTTTTTTGCCCCTGGAGTGTCGAAAAAAATGTAATGGTTGTTTGACGACATGCCTCGGACCGTTTAAATGCCTGCCTAATCTTTCTTTGCGTGGGCATGCTTATACATGCGAAATGCAAACGTGCCGGAAAAAAGCGAGAGCCAGGGAATCATTTGCCACACCCACCACCCACCCGCACTTTCGACTGGCTCGACGCTTCCGAGCACTTTTAAGTGGCTGCAGTCGTACATTCTACAATGCAGTTGTTGTTGTCAACCACGACGTATGCACCATATGTGAACAGCGAAGTTATTGACTGCGACGAAGCGTGGCAAATATCGCCAATAAAATGAGTCCAGTGCGGCGAAGCAACTTTGGCAATGTGTACAGGGGGCTTTGCAAACCCGAGTTTAGCCCACCACGAATGCTGCAAAATTGCGCTGTCTATTGTGCTTAAATTAACCTTGTGCGCCAAGTCGTCGTGCACGTAGCGATCCTGTGGCCGTGTTGGAATGCAGAGAGCCGAGACGCCAGCTGTGTTTGCAAACATGTCCACACCACTAACACCAACTTCGTGCCGGTCACCCTGCTTGTATGCCAGTGCATACGTGTTTGCCGCCGTGTACGCAGCAATGTTTTGAGGGTACTGCACGGCCATAAACGGCTTGACGGTCTGGACGTCGCTTTCGCCCAGACAATATGCCCTGCGTGTAAAAATTGGTTTACCGTCTAGGTGGAACGTGTCGGAATTTAGTGGTTCTGGGTATGGAGACGAAATGCGAGTAGCTTCGACGACGGTGGCACCGCCTACCAGATTGTCGCAGTGGCCGTTTGCCTGGACTTTTGCAGTTGACAGAATAGCGTAGACATGCCCGCACATGAATGCCGACCGGTTTGATGTTTTTCCGCCCACGGCAACAGTTGGATCAGCGCGGCAAACAATTGCAGCCGCGGTTTTGTACTTGAAAAGCATAAAGTTGTGCACAAGCAACGCAAGCATGCCTTCGGGCGTGGCTTCAAACGTTGGCGTGCACCCAGCGTCTGCATCTCGTTGCAGTTTGTTGAACACGGAGACTACTGTGATGGCCATGTCGTCGCAGTCTCGATTTTTTCCTAGTTTGAGGGCCCCCAACGTACGATCGTCGACACATTCGGGCTTGACTGGATACGTGCCGGCAAATGCAGTCAAGGTGCAGACAGCAAGCACGGTTAAAACGCGGTCGACGTTTACATCGTTTGCACCCGACCGCTCATACTCGCCTAGGATGGTGCCAATGCCCTCTGGAACAATGCCAAGCATGCTGCATGCATGAAGCGTCGCTCTGGGGAAACACGACAGCGTATTAAATTCTAGACGCGCCATCTGGGGCCAGCCACTTAAGGCGGGCACGTGCGCAAATGAACTGTTAAACGTCCAGTCTGCTTCGACCATTGTAGGCTGCAGGTATGGCTTTGCACCCGACTTGAATGTTATGTTGTTGCTTTTGAGCCATGAACCATACTGATTTGCAGCGCTGGCAGCAGCGGCCGTCAAATCTCTGCAGATTGCACCCGACACGTCGTCAACAACAAAGCCTCGGCCGGTGAAGGTTACGGTGTTGTTGTTGCCAATTGAAAATGTGTAGTTACGCACCGGCATCTGCGATAAAAGGCCTGTTTTTGGCTTGATTTCTACTGCTACAGACCCAACAACTTTAACAGTATTAACATTGCTTTTAATAGAGTTGGTTTTAATTTTGTCCCATGCTAAAACAGTAATGAGGACACGATCTTCTTGGTGGCCAGGCTGCACCACAGACTTGAACACATTGCCAGAGCCGTTGTCCACTACCGACTCGCAATTTCGTTGCGACATCCAAACTACCATGTTACTGCAAAATTTTGGAGCATCCACACTGTAGTACACATCACGGGGTGCAATTTGGTTTGTTGTTCGCCGCATCATGATAAAATACCGACCAGCAACCGCCAAAGCTGCTGTGTGTGTGTTAGGAGGTTGTCGTGGTTTTTGACTATGGTATTCCGCCACCGAAACGAAGTGAGCTCGCCAGGCAAAAACTCTAGCGATTTGCAAAAAGGCAGAATGTGCACTGCCCGCTGAACTGGCTGCGAACACGTTATGACAACCACAACTTCTCGCGCCTTATATTCAACGTGCAAGTTGGTAGCTGCTGCTCCGCTGCTTGAATTTATTATCACTGTAATTGACGCTGTGGCTCGCGCTGTCACAATTAACGACGTGTACGCCCCGCTGTACGTCTGCATAAAAAGTGTGGCTGCAAGCGATACAATACGTACAGGGGGCCAGTCCGACGTCACAAGCTGCGCGTTGGGTCCCTGCGCTGCAAACGCTGAAACTGATGTTAATGGGGCAAGAAGCACCGCGTGTCGGTAAATGACCCCGCAGACTTGCGCCGCAGATGTGTAGGTGTTTTCCTCGACAGCAAGCTTTGACAAGCACTTTACAATTGTTTTGTTTACCATGACGGTGCACTTGAATGTGAGCGTTGTATTAACACGGTCGGTAGCCTCGACAATTACCGTGATGGGCGAAGAGTAGCACAGCAACTCAATGCGGTTGGGCTCCTGCTTTATTGGCATGCAGTGAACCAAAATGTTCATCATGCATGACACGGCTCGAAGGTCGAGGCTGCTGTTTTTCACAGCAAAGAACGGCAACACCATCACAGGCAACGGCACGATCGGGATTTTAGCCGTGTTCCATTTTTTTGCAAAGTATTCCATGATTGATTTGATTTGTACACTTGATGTTACAAAAACTTTATAATTGCCATTTGTTTTACACACGATGATGCACATTTTGGTGCTGCGCGAATCTCGGCCATGGTCAGCAGCCCATCGTTGTTGACATCGCACCGATTGAAAATATCATTCACGTCCGTAAACGTGCGCAGCATCCACGCTGTTGTCTTTGGCAGTGACGCGATGCCTTTGGTTAGGTCATCTTTGCTGATGCCGGCGTGAATGTCAAGGTCGATACGCTTGACGTACTCTTCCATTTTCTGCACGGCTTTTTCTTTAGTTGAAAACCAGCAACCGTTTACCGAGGTTGCAAGAGCAAGCATAAAAAAAAGACGCAGCATGTTTTGGATTTTCATTTTCAATATGTACACTTGTAAAACGTGGCCCGTATATATACAACAAAAAATTTCATTGCATACGAGGCCAATTTCAAATGCATTTGTCGGTTCTTTTATTCCTTGGATGCATATTAGCAGCAGTCCGCGCTGACAGCAGCGGCAGCGGGTCTTCGTACAACGACGATGACAACGTTACTTTTTCTGCTTTACGCAATGCTTTGCAAAATGATGTTGGCGTGTCCGCGTTTTCGCTTGAGCCTGATACGTGGTACAATGGTCCGTACCTCTACTCAAATTGCGATCTAGATGGCTACGATACACGAGTATCATTTGAAATAGGGGATGGTAAATTTCCGTTTGCATCCTGTCGTGATACAGCTTCAAGAAGTGATTACGAGGTTTTTCAAACTTATAAAGTTGCTGAAAGTGACAACAATCTGCAGTGCGCACTTGCTAAACATACCTGGGGTCCTGAAATTTCCGATTGCAATAATCCACGCACGGCTGACACCGGACTCTCATCACATTTAGTATTGCGTCCACGTTACCGGCTCATGTTTGAAAACTGCGCAGGATATCATCTAAACAAACTTACCGAGCATGCCACGTTGTCAGAACAAAAATGTGTTGAAATGTGCGACGCTAATTCAGCATGCCTTGCATTCGCAACGTGCAATAACCAAGCTCCATGCGGATCAAGTAATTGTATTTTGTACTCAGTATTTAATACGGCTGAAATAGCCAGTATTTTACGCTGCTGGCAAGATCAATATGATGATATTGAGACCAAAAGCATGAATTTTTACGACAAAAATTACTACCGGTATGATCATGCAACAACTAACCGACTTTCTACTATGCAAACAGTGTTTCCGCATTGTCGAGCAAGAGCAAAAGCCGCAATAAATACGTATTACACTGAAGACAACAATTTTAAATTAAAAGGCAAACTTGAATATAAAATGAGCAAAACCAAATGCGAAGCATATTGCAATACCATGCCAGATTGCGTAGGCATTACTTTAACATCTTACCAGTGTTTGTTTCTTAAGGGAGACATTTATGACCCAAATATTGACGTCAATATTGATGACCACATGATATGCGGGGGACCAGAACAGGAGTCCTTTAAATATGCTCATACTTATACAAAAAATGCTTTTTTAAACACAAACCAATTACTTCCGGTATCAACACAATCTGCAGTCGCTGGTTACGGCATTCCAATCATTCTTACGTGCTCAGATAACACTAAAATAATTTCTATCACAGACGTAACATTTGATTCTCCATCGAGTTGCGGCAATGCAATAAACGATTGGTTACAGGATCAAAGTTACTGCAATTCACAAAATGACTGCTCTATATTTTGCAACCAAGTAGGCAACGATTTATTATGCACAAGTGATAAAAGTGCAACACCAATGATATGTCCGTATTCTGATTTTGTCGAAATGACTGTTGAATATGATTGTGTTTCTTCGGTAACCCTGATGTCAACAAGTACAAAAGCAACAACACAGACAGCTACTACTACCAAACTTGGTGAAGAAAGTAGTTATGTCATGTACAAGTTTATTGGGTGCACAGGATCTGGCGACTTTGTAAAGGGCGACGCTACTTTTCTTGATGCTTGCTTTGATGAATGCATAGGCATGGGGGCTTTAGGCTGCAACGCGGTGATGTTTGAAGATTCAGAGTGCAGATTGTATGAATCTGGGACTGTTTCAAACGATAATTGTTACGATACCAGTAGCAACGGCGACGGCACATTGTACTTACGACCATACTTTGAGTATAAAAAAGATGATTCTGCTGGCCTGGCTAATGAAATAGGCACAAGAGAAAATTTTGAAACGGTGTCTCAATGTGCCACAAAATGTTTTAATACTTCAAATTGCGAAGCAATTGCTACCAAGGAACAGGATTCTGAGCCTAAATTTGAGTGCATCCTCTATTCGAGCATTCAAACCAGAGTCGTCCCTGGTCAGAAGGCCACTTGGTATGACTTAAAGTATTTTGGTCGGAGTGATTCACAAACAATTTTTTCGGGATGCCGTGGTCTAGGCTATCGTAAAAGTGATGGCACTCTGATGGAAAAAGACACTATTATTGGTAGGTGGGAAGACGGATACCACTTAAATCAACGATCAGAGCTAATTACAAAGGGTGCATGCGAAGCATATTGCAATACCGTTCCAGAATGTAAAGCTATAACACTGTCCAACAAACAATGTCTTATGCATAATACAATTGATCAAACACCACTGTGCAATAAAGAAAACCGTGACAAGCAGTCAACGTATTACGTTAAGGAAGCCTTTAGTACAAGCAATCAATTAACAACCAGTGATATATGTACGGGCATTCGGGGGCGAGATGGCGCAGGCACGCCGGTTGGAATACTGTGTCCAGCAAACCAGGTTATTGATACAGTTAATGCCGCTATTACAAGAAATAACTTAGAAGCGTGCCCCGCGTCTACTCCAACAACAGATACGTGCCATAAAGCACTTCAAATCTTTACTGAAACGTGCTGCAAAGGTAAACAACATTGTTATTTACGGTGTTTGAATCAGGAACAAGACACGTGTTTTTGCACTAATACCGGGGCTACTTATAAACTTGATACTGCATGTGCTGCGCGTCCATATTACGGAATTAATGGCACGTGCGTATTGCCATCTTTGCCATCTGGCAAAAAAAAACACATAGGGTGGAAAATTTTTGGTTACTCGGCTGCCGGTTGTGCAGGTATTGGCTTAATTGTCTTAATTTTTAAGGGTGTTAACCGTTGTCGTACACGTTTAAAATCAAAAAAACAAGGTAAGGGTAATTACAATTTTACACAGATGTTTCAACTGTAATGTATTATTTATTTTGCTATAACATTAAAACATATTTGATGCCTTTTTCTTTTTTTGAGCAACACGCACAGGCAAGTAAGAACAAACACACTATCACACTTACAATCAATGCAATCCAAAAAAAATCATTTGCCATGCCAGTAGCCTTGTTTTCAACACCATCTTCAAAAACAAACACATTTGTGTACGCCATGTTGGCATGCAAACGACACCCGTACACAAGCGTAGAAAACGGTTTGTGCACTGTAAGCACACCATTTGCAAACGACACTGCTTCTGCCGGCACCGATTCAAAAAACAACGGGTGTTTGCTTGCATCATGCTCAAACACATATGAACCAACGGCCAGTTTAAACTCGGCGGCCGACGGCACAACGCCGTCAAATGCATACTTGTTTGTACCATTTACAGACACAACGGTAACTTTAAATGTTTTTAGCACAATTATTGTTGTTGTTGTTGACGTGGTAGTCACTGCTGGCGGCACACGTGTTGTCGTTGTTAAGCTTGTTGTTAAACTTGTCGTTGATCGTGTCGTTGTTGTCGATGACACTGGTGTGGTAGTCACACCAGGCGGCACACTTGTTGTTGTTAATGTCGTCGACAACGTTGTCACTGCTGACGGCACACGTGTTGTCGTTGTTAAACTTGTTGTTAAACTTGTTGTTAAACTTGTCGTTAAACGGGTTGTTAATGTTGCCGACAACACTGGTGTGGTAGTCACACCAGGCGGCACACTTGTTGTCGTTGAACGCGTTGTAGTCGACGACGTTGAACTTGTTGTTAATGTTGTCGCGGTCGACGGCACACTTGACGGCACAGTGCTTGTCAGCGACGTCGACGGCGAAGGAACATCGCACGCTCGAAAAAAAACGTTGTTGTCCAGCTCCTTGTTGATGCAGTTGCTTGCAATGCCGTGCAGGTAGCATGGTGTGCCAACTGGCAAGAACCGCTGCTGCTGGCACGCCCCTGGACTTGTTGCGGTATCGGTGCAGACAACAGAGCACGGATCGCCAGGCTGCGTGTAGCAGACCTCTTCGCCAGAATTGCACGGGCCGCCTGAAATTGGGTGGCAACTGTCATTAATACAAACACCGTTGCAGCTTTTTTTGACGCCGTCATCACACCGGCACGCCTCATAGTGAAGCGTTTCGGAACTGCACGATTTGCCTGCATTCCAGCTGCAAGCAGAGCAGTGTTCGCAGACTGCAACATCGTCAATACATTCGCAATCTTCGCCCGGATCTAACCGTCCATTGCCGCACAGAGCACCTGCCACTTTAAAAAATGCGGGACAGTAATTCTGCGCGTACTGAAGATTTGTGCACATTGTAGCCGACGACTCTGAGGAAAATGCATTTTGCACTGCGTTGTTGTAGGTTAGTGTACTGTTGCCGTAATCCATGATGCCGCCGTACGTGCCGTTCAGAGCTCGGTTATCTGCAAATGGATGCAATGCGCCAAACATGTGACCCATTTCATGTGCAAAAATATACCACGTACTTGAGTACGGCAAATCAAACCCAGAAAAAGAAAAATAAGAGGAATCAAACCGATCGTTTAAGTACGTCACGCCCGCCAAATTAGGGTAGCATGCTTCATAATACGCTGGCGTGTTGGCAATCCCCATGACGGTGCCATCTCTGTACAGTGTATCCCATGCGCAGTCGTCAAACAAGTGCCACATGTTTGGCACAGATCCAGTGTATCGCCCCCCCTTTTCGTATTCTTTCAAATTGTTATATTGATTCTTAATTGTACTCTTGCACGTTGCGTTGTCCTCTGTAATTGCATCAAAACTGTGCTGCTTGGGCTCGGTTGAAATCACTAGCGGGTCAACCGTAATTATAAAGTTGAGCTGATTACGAAAAACGTTGTTTGCACGCTGCAAAATGTACGTTAAATGGTCCAGCACTGTTTGGTGGCTTTGGCCCCACCGCTTAAAGGCAAAATAACCAACGGCTGCACCAATGTTGAACGTGTGCAAGGCATCGTCATTAGGGAAACAGGCATCATTCCCAAAATATGGCTGAAAATCACGGCGGGCACGTTCATCGGCAGCGAGTTCGACTGCATCGCTGTGTTTTACGCCACAGCCAACATGATCAGTTTCTTGGGGCACAATGATCGCGTCAATGCTGCTGTCATCTGCTTCAAAAAGCAACAACTCCTTAGTGGGCAACTCAATACTGCCGAGCTGCACAGCCCGTCCATCAAGGAAAAAGGACTTTCCGTTGCTGTACGCTGGGCTTTCCGTACTGCTGGCTAAAATTACACGTGGCAATGCACGTTCGGCAAAATTTACTTGGAAGACCCCCTCAGAGGTTTCAAGTGTAAGTGCAAGCCCGTGTTGCGTACTTCGTCGGCTCCGCTCAGACCGAATTGAAGTTACTGTTACATTACGGCTGCACAGCGCAAGTGCAACAACCGCAGCAAACATGCAACTACACTTTTGCGCTTTTTATTAGTTGTTTTTAGACGCATATACATTAAAACTATTTACGCAAAATCTTTAGTCATGCACAGGTCGGCTTTAGCAATTTGTGTATTTATTTACTCTTCTTGTACAAACCCCTGTCAATCAGGGCAGCTTTGTTTGCTGCTGCTGCTATCGCCCCCTCAAAATTTACACCGACGGAAAGTTGTTCATCATCTGTGTCAGCACTTTCAAATTTACGCATTTTTCTTCTTGCTTCGTTTTCTGCTGCAATCCTCTCCCTTAAAGTTTCCAACCTTCCTTCTTCATTTCGCTTGCTCATTTTTGCATTTTTTTCTTCTAGTGTAGGTTCAATAAATAGCTTGTAACGTTTGAACCCGGGACGCTTTCCAACCCAACGACCTTTCATTCTTTTATCAACATATTTTGCAAAATTTTTAACAAGTTCGTCTGTGAATTTGGCTAGCTTTTCGCCCGAGATCTCTTCTTGTGTAGTTAAAAAATTACACATTGAAATTGATTCAACCTCGTTTGCATACAATACGTTCGTATGCAAGGTATTTGTCGCATCAATTTCATATTCACCAATAGCAACATCTACACGTACAGCTGGTGTATCAAATGACCGTACACCATCCCGCTCGCACAATCTAAGAGTTTCCTTAACTTTGTCTTTGTATGATTGCGGCAACTTAACGTCGTCGTCAAGATGGTTGTAGTTCACTATACCGTTGTGCTTGTTAAGGACGTCAATACCGTTTGTATAAACAGTGTGCACCAGTTCGTACTGACCTTTGTCGTTCTTGGCACAATAGCCTCGCAATTCATTGAACGGTTCATGCAACTGTACAATAAAGCCATCAACACCGGATTCGTTGGTTTTTATAAATTTTTCTATGGCATTTACGCACTTTGTGCCAATCTTATCTTTGGTGCCCGTAAATTTTTCAAACCCGTGTCCCCCAAAGCCATTTATTGGTTTTATAATATAAGTTGCCGTTTTTCCTGCTTTTGTTTCTTTTGGAAAGCTAAGTTCAGCAAACCTATGAGCTAATTGTAGCCAGTCAGACTTTGTAAAAGAAAATTTGTGGTAGCAGTTGCTCTTTGGGTTCATTGTTTTCATTGCTACATTAAACTGAATATCGTCGCTGTCGCTGTCACCACTGTTGCTAAGATCAACCATAAATGACCAGGTGGGCCCCAGGTTTAAAGCAACATCGCGTTTAAATTTGTTGTTGTAAAAAGTAATACAACTAGGGCGAGGGAAAATATCGCACGGTGCTTTGGTCAAGAGGTCAATTACAGGTTCTTTTTGGTTGTCGTCCACCCACGTTTCCTCTTTGCCAAACCCAAATTCTCGCCATACCAAACAAGCTGTTATTTTATTTTCTTCTGTTGTGTCACTAAGCCTTTTTTTTAACGTATCGTATTGTTGAACTATTTCAAAACGAACATCTTGATCTCCTGCCTCTTTTTTAACTTTTTCTTCCACCTTTTTAAACATTTGCCTAGCCCATTCAGTTTCAAGCTCATTATGATGACCACCTATGCTACAAAGAAAAATAAATTTTCTTTTTGGGACAATTCCACGGACAATTCCACGGTCATCATAAGCAGCGGCTGGTTTTATTTTTCTTTTTTTTTTTGGAGGTTCTACACCTTGCGTTTCATAATCCCACGTGACATACATTTTGTCTGTGTTTACGCACGTAGACAAATCGCTAACAAGATTTTCGGCAGTGTAGGACGTCAGATACACTGCAAAGAGACCAAACGTGCCGTCCTCATTTTCAAAAACATTTGTAGGGATTCTGCACTGCAAATGTACACGGAAATCAATTTTTGGAATGTCCCAGTTCATTTTGTACACCATGCTCGTGTCTGTTGAATTGGCTAATGAATTAAAATGAACTGTTTGATATTCCTTAATTTGTTCAACAGTGCTGGGTTCCGGTATCGGTACCAGCTTGGTCGACATGGCATCTATCTTTTCTTTTTCAATTTTAACAAGCGGTGCTATACTCTGAGTGCTTACATTTTTTACAACTGTAGTTGGCTGAAATTCTTGGTATTCTTCTACAACGGCGTCTTTTACAGCTTCTTCATTATCTTTCAGTGCATCCGTGGATGATTTAAAAAGAGGCAGCCATTCGTAAAAAAGTGGATCTTCTTTCAATGACGTTACGGTCGTGTTTGCAAGATATTCTTTTTGTTTGACCAAAAAGTCCTTTGGATTTGAATCTTTTGATGTATCAAACATAAATTTGCAGAGCGGTGTTTCTGTTTCAGTGCTTTCAAATTGCTCACGCAGTTTATCAAGAAGAAGTTCTTCGCTCTTAAATGTGTTCAGAAGAACAGTGTTTTTGGCAATTTTTATTGTTTTAAAATAACAGAAGCCAAATGCTTTTGGCGACAGCTGCGTGCCATAATCATCCTCCTCAAATACTAAATTTAGCTTCTTAATGTATTGCACTAACTCTTCTTCTGTATATCTTTTTCCATACTTTGAATTGTCAGTAGCAAACAACGCTTTGTATGTAGTTTCTTTTTCGTCGACGTATTGTTTTCTAGCTTTCGCTAATATTTTTTTTTTTTCGCTGTACTCTAAACCTTTTTCTATCGTTTCTTCCGTTTTAAAATATTTATACGCTTCCACGGTGCTTGGGTCTGAATTGAATTTTTCATAGACTACATACTTCGTTTCGTAGCTCGGCGTTGCAATGAGACCACTAACATCGTCTTTAACGGCTTCATCACACTCGTGGTAACTAAATGTTAGTGCGGTTTGCTTGTCTTTGTTTGTTTGATTGCCATAATGCGACGCAACCAACAACTCGTCTGCAAAGGTTGATATTTTTGCAGCATTTGTTATGTTTACGTACTCTGGCCATTCCCCTTCATCAACGTCGGAAAAAGTGGATTCCTGGTCCACGCAGTCGTACACGTCGTAATGATTTTGATTTTTGTAATATAAACACACATAAAACACTTTGTCCTTTTTTTCTTCATTTGATTCTGCATATTTCTCTAACCGTTCACGAGCATTGTAGGAGGCATTGTACAGGCAATAACCAGAGGGTTCTTGCGACCGATAAACAAAATTATCTTCTAATAATTTTCCGGTTTTTTGAAGCGTCGTAAAAAATGTTGGCTGTTTTACACTGTCTGAACGACCGTGTGCCTCTCTAACGCGAAAATTTCCATTGTCTTTGCAAATAACAACAACAACCACATTGGTCATGCCACCGTTTTGCAATGGGTCCGTAATACAGTACGATGTTAATAAAGGGGACAACCAGCCGCCCCCCGTGGTAGTTTGCGTCAGCACATTATGCTCAACTATTGTGCACGTTTTGGTTATTTTAGGGTATACTTGTATTGGATTGTTGTAATCAAAAACTGAAAAATACGACGTGCAAATTGATTTTAAAAATGTTATTGCCGTTCCACTGTTACGTATGGGCTCATTGGATTTCATTGCTTTTTTACTTGATTTATGTTTTGCTTCCTTGACGTGTTTTGCTTTTTCTGCACTTGGAGGATAAGGGGGTGGGTCGGGAATAACACCGTCAAACTTGTCGAGTTTTGCTTTTTTTGCTTCTGGTTCGGCCTTAGCTGCAGAGCCATCCGAGTCACTTTCACTTTCACTTGGTCCAGGATAAGGGGTAAGGGGGGGGCCGGGAATGATACTGTCAGACTTGTCACTTTCACTTTGATTTTTTTTTGGTTTAGGATAAGAAGGGGGGCCGGGAATGACACCGTCAAACTCGTCAAACTTAATTCTTTTTGTCTGCTGCTGTGCACCGGCGTGACCGTCAAACTCATCAACGTCTGACATTTTAAACAAGTTTATTGTATATTTATTTTTGTTAATACTTATACAATGAAGTGTGCAGCAACGTGCATGCCGCCGGCTGTTGACAATGATGACGACATTGCAGCGTCGTTAACAGGCTGGCCAAACTTGCTGCAAATGTCCGCCGCCACATTTCTTGTTCCGGCATTTATCGCCTGCTTGCAGCAACGACCGCTAGGTGTGGCTGTGTACGGTGGCAACGCTGCATGCTCTGTGTACGCCCACCGTCCCAACCGAACATCATCAGACACGTGGACAGACACTCTGGATTTAACAATGGTTGCAGTGTGGGTTTTTTACAATCTGGCGCTCATTGTTGACACTGGCTTAAACAACGCACGCATCGCAGTGGGCCTCGCGTGCGTTGTTTTGCTTGCTAAAATTGGAACCCGCTATCTAGTTTACCGGTCATGGCGACGTTACATCGTTCACGCCATCATGCACACAAGCGGCTCAGCAGGCTCTGCACTTTTACTTTTAAGTTAAATAATAAATTAATTCGTTTTTTCTTCACGACGATCAAAATCTGCATTCTCGTACGTGGCCGGAACCCCGTGCAGACCCATGTACAGCTCGGGGTGGTCCAGACGCCCAAATTCGGCGTTGTTTCTTTGAATGCATTTTTTACCGTCTGACACATCAAATTTTGCCCCTAAACAACTTTTTTGGTAATAGGATGCAGGCATAAATTGCCACTTCATGTCAACCATTTCTTCAAGCAGACTTGACGCACCTGTCCCTGTGGGTAAGCCTTCTTTGTTAAGCGTCAGAACTAGTTTTGCCTCTTCACTAAAATCATCGCCTGTATTCATGGAATTTTCACCTGTTTTCGCTGCAAATTCTGTTAGAAATGCGTCCATCAATGTTCCACTGACCCACTCTTCTTCAACAATTCCATCAATGTGACAATTTGGCATGATCAAGACGTTGTCTGGCTGGTACAAGACACTGCCGAGGTAGCATCTAAGCTGCACACGCATTCGCTCGTCGGCTTGCGAGGTCGAGACTGATGTAAATGGATAACCAATGAGCAATTCGCCCGTGCCAGCGCCCGGCGCCGCAAGAATGGCGCTAGAGGCAACAACCTTGCAGATTCGGTACCCGTTTAATGGTTTTGAACTACCATCATTTCCTGCAACTTTTTGCGGTGTACCATCCATGACATTAATACCATAACAATCTCCCTCATAATACGAAATCACGTACGTCGTGTCGGTGAGGCCGCCGCTCTGAGTGTCGACGGTTGGGAAGGCAGCTCCGTGGTTGTACGTTGGCGTTGGATGGTGGATCAGAATTTTGACGTCCGAAGCCGTGTCGACATAAACATCATCAAGCTGCATAGTCAATTTTTTGTCTTTTTCGCCCGACTTGACGCCGGAGATGCTGTACTCCATTGACTCCCGACGGGCGTACCGAAGCAAGTCTGGGATGCCGTGCGGAAGAATCATGACGCTTCCTTTTTGCGTGCCAACTGAATAAGCCGAGGCGTATCGTGCCGCTGACAAAAGGTTGGTGACCGGGAACCGGTACTTGTTAATGGCACCAAAAATTTGCCGTGTATAAATCTTGTGAGCGTGCGTGACAAACTGAGTATGATTAGTACCATCAGGCGAAAACGCTGGGTTGGAGCGCATGATTGCATCAACAATGTTAGTGCCTTCGCGCATGAGCATGTCGTAGCCGTGGTTGCACAACGTTCGTTCAAGCTCCATTTTCTGAGCATCAATCTTCATCTCAAGTTCTTCTTCGGCAGCACCCGGCACTAAAAATTGATTGAGATTCATTTCAATGTCACCCCCGTATCGAGTGAGCGTAACCTCGCGCACATCTTCTTGGATGGCGACAGTACGAGCAGGGGCCCGTTCAGGAGTAATGGTCGCGGCCGAGCCAACAACGTATTTTCGTTTGATAATAATAGATTGTTCCTTGTGGATGCCCGTTCCGAGGATTGCACGAATGGGATCTTGAAAGGACGCAAGCCAAGTTCCCACTTTTTGCGATACAACCCGGGCACTGCCGCCAATCTGGTACGGCAACGAAGTGGTCGAGTGTGCGGGACCCTGCCGAAGATCCAAGTTAACGCTGGCCGGGGCATGGAAGGTAGTTGTGTTTCCAAGCAGGTTTTTAACGCTGTCGGTAAATTGATTGGTTTTTGTGCTAGTAGAAATGTGATGGCCGCCTACTTGTCTGCCGCCATCAATTTTAGTGGCGACCAAATGTCCTGAATTTGTTGAACCTGCCGATGCCATTGTTGAGCAAAGCTATAATACAATGTGTGGTTTGTTGCATGGCTTATACTGTTTACACTTTAAAAGGAGCTCCCGCCATTACCAGTTGGTTGCGACCGCCGGGCGTTAAAACGGTTAAAACAAGGGGCGTAACACGCTGGGCAAAACACAAGATGCGCTTGGTTTTCCTTGCATTTTGTGCAAAGTTTGCAATTGTATGTTTAACGGCCTCTCGCTTGTTGCTTGACAGTGTTGTCCACGTCGGGCAGTGCACAGCAATTCCGGTGCACACATTGTTGCGTGTCAACGGTTTGAATCGCTTAGATCCTGGCCCAGGAGTATGGGTGATGGTAAACCCAAGAGCTTTAACGGTTGCATTGCCCGACAACGCTGGCCACGACTGCAAGCTACTTTCGCGCTTGTCACGCTTGGGGGTTGTATTTTTTATTGTTGTTTGTTTTTTTTGAGAAATAAGATTGCATGGGGGGAGCCGTACAAAATACGCCGGCATGTGAAATGTTCTGGGAACGCGGTACACTTTAAAAGCATCTTTGCATTTTACCAAGACAATTGCGTTGACAACATCTACCCCAAGTTGTTTCCGGAGACACTCGGCACCAAACGCGGCCTGCAGAAAGTGTCGAGTACGTTCTGAATTTGGCAGTTCGGGCGAACACCGAAGTATTGGCGTTCGTCTGCACACCGTTGTTGCATATTCATCGTACACGCTGCTGCGCAGTTGGCATGTTTTTAGCTCAATACAAACAGGAACGTGCGTACGAATGTCAAGACCAACAGCATCAAGCATTGTGGTAATTTTAGAGCTGTTGCATGTGACACGATGCTGGCATGCGACAGGCACTGTGCCCACCACTGTTTTAAGACACGCAAACGCACGCAGGGTGTCATGCGTGTGCTGATTATGATTGACTGCATCTTGAAATGCTTTGTCGAAACTCCGACCAATTCGTAAGCCGGCAACAGCTGCATTTGCCGAAAATGTTGTATTAGATGGCAGTTTTACAGCCGGTTTTTTGCCACCATCTGCGACAAGTTCAAGTTTAATAAAGCTTGTTATGCCGATGCAGCCTTTTGTAGACGGTTTTTCCGCAGACTGCAGCTGGTCAAGCAATGAAGACATGTTTTTTAGGGTTTTTGTTATTATTTAGCATATACTATTTTTTTAAAAAAACAACTTTATCTTTATTATGCAAAATGGTTTCATTCATTTGGTCCACAAATTGTGTGGCCATGTGCGACGCTCACAATTCTGCAGCATTCGTAGTATCAATGTCTGAACTCAACAAAGAACAGCCTACCTGTCTTTATACAGTTGAACATGTTTTAAAGGCAAATGCAATTATTAACAAGCCATTTTGCACGCGTCTTAATAGTATTTTTTTAAAACATAATGAGTTTTGGACCTCGTTGGAAAAAAAATGTAAACAAAATTTACCAAACGCTGTTATACGGATTAGTGCTCAAAAAAAACTTGGTTTCAAATTTTGCAATACCAAAAAAAAAGTTTACGTGTTTAAAAAAACCAAGCCACATCCACAGCGTGGCATTAAAAAGTATTGGCTTCCGCCGACCATAACCGAATCACAAGCTCGAGTATTTAGCAAAACATTAAATTTGTTGCGCTTGTTAAAAAACAAAAGATATTCACGTATAATTGCTCCAGGATTAAACGTCGCTGTTCAAACAGAAAATGTCGAACGTTTAAAAAAAATATTTAAAAAAATAAATAAAATGTTGTAATTTATTATAGAATTCCAAACAACCATGTCGACTGCACGGAAACAGCTGTACATGTATTGCAGCCGAAAACGATCAATGCCACAAAGATCACAATGGCCTTTGGTTTTTATGAAAACACACTTTTTTTGCTTTGCTCACCTCAAGTTGCAAGGCAAATGTAAAACTTGCTCGTTTGATGTTTGTAAAGAACATACTAAACTTCAAGCACAATGTAGCTTGTGCAAAACAAATAAACATGATGTTAACGTTCCCTGCGGCAAACACAGGATTGAGATAGGCGAGTGTGCTAGTTGCACTGGCAGTGTTGGATTTCTTTCGTTTGACTCTTGGAAATTATGCAATCGACACTTGCAACAACAAAGGGGTGCAAAACTAACAAAATCAAAATCAATGACAGAGCACACACATTTTCGACAAGACATTTTGCAATGTTTGTTATGCACTAACTCAAACGAGTCACTTGCTTCCCGACAAAAACGAAATTCCTTTCTGGTACAACCTTTGCAAGATGCAGTATGTCGGCCACGAAAGCGTGTAAAGCACAATAATACCAAAATAAATGGGGATAACAAGTTCAATAAGGATAAACCCAACGGCACTGGCAGCAGCGGCAATATCAATTGATTTATACATTGTGTTTACAACACAGCTGTCACTATTAAGAAGTGGATCAGGATTAAAGACTAGCCACGAAAACAGAGACGATGATATAGCATGCAATTTTGTTGGAGCCAGCGACCGCACGACTGGACACAGTGCTGGTGAAATAGCAGTTTGCAGCAAAAAGTGTGTAGCTTTTGGTCCAGTGTTATACTTGGCTGACTGAGAGGCAAATTCGGTTAGCATGGCACGCAGTTCGTTGTCATTTAGCTTTACAAATTTAATAAAATGAAACGGCGGTACTTTATGTTTGTGGCTAAATAAATGAGCAATATCCTGTATGATACGAACAATAACTTTTATAATGTCCTCTAGAACCACAAATGTATCGGCAAATGCATCAATAAATACAACAGATAACTTTATATGTTTTTGTAAAAATGGGATGCATTCAATAAATGTGGCCCTAAGTGTTATTAAAAAAAGGGACATTGCAATTAAAATACCCAGGATGAGCCAATGTGTAAACATACGTTCAAGTGCAAGTTTACAGCTGCGGCCCCAATACCACAACAGTCCGTCATTTGCATTTGCTTCATTTGTATTTAAATCATTTACTCTTGATGTTGTCGATTTTGAGTTCGTCGACGACATTATTAAAGTCGGCACGGGCAAATGTATTATCTTCAAACGAGGTCCGCATATAAGCAACAACTTCTTTGTTGTGTTGTAAAACAGCGGTAGCGTACATAAGACCGTGGACCAATTCACGTGGTTCTAGATTGTCGGCCATTGCTTTGCCCAGCATAAGTTCAGTTATTGTAATGTTGTTTGCCGCCATTTTTCATCCGCCACCAGACAGCACGTGCATGCAAAAATTACCTGCACAATACCGACTTACGCGTGCACAGCTGCTAAAAAGTTTGCCGACGTTTATTGGTCTGCCAGTAACGTTTGAACACAAAGGAATACACGCAGCAATTAGCAAGTTGCCAGAGTTTAACAGGCCATCTGCATTTGAGGTGTCTGTTGCACTTGAAACATCGACAGACGCATCGCACAGAACACTAGGGCACGTATTAGAGGCATTTGAAGCACACGATGGTGGATTTTGGGCTCTTTTAAAAATTGATTTTACAAACAAATCAGGCTTGTATCAACTGATTGCTTCTGGTATGCTGCAATCTGTTTCACTAACACACATGGTCAAGCAAAATTCTACTGAGATTGTACCGTTGGAAATTGCACTTGTAGGAAATCCGGCTCGACCTGGATGTCGTATTCGATTTGCAAGCAAAAGCGCTTTAAACATGCAGCTGTATAAAGCAAGTGTAATTGCAGGGACAACAAACACCATGTCACTTGTTGCAGCATCACAATCAAACACGATGGAAGTCGACGGCAAAGCACCGACATGCGAAGATGTACTTAATGGCATGACTCCGACCAATCGACAAATCATTGCAAGCAAACTTGCATACTTGGTTGCGTGCATGGACAAACAAAAAGCTCAACTTGTTGCAGCTAACGAAAGTCTTGCAGCTAAGTCGTACGACCAAGAAACTGACAACGCGTTGCTAAAATCGCAACTTGCGCAATTGTGGTCTGCAATGGACGAGACGGCAAAACAAAATTTGGCTGTACCCTCGGTTGAAGCATTGTCTAAATCTCTTAGTTCCAATAACGCAAATGAAATGCGGCAGACAATGCTCAAGACAATTATGTGTTGCAACCAATCGATGATGTTACGGGATTTGCAATCGAAGACTGTGCACGCCGAGTCTGCACCTAAGCGTGTTAAAGTAGACAATTCTATTGATACTCTTGTGACGGCCTCTAAGGAAACAGTGCCGACAGACAAAACGGAACCTGCACCTGAACATATGAGCCCGGAGGAGGCATTGAAACGTGCACTTACAGAAACGTTTGAGATGTAATTTGTTTATTTTTCAAATTTTAAGAATACATATACGTTTTTAAAATTTTTAAATTTTTTTCTAAACTTGATGCAACTGAAAAAAAGGCATTGGTATATACCATTCGTCTTTGATCAAATCAAATTCATAATTGGCAAATGAATTTGACGAAACCACCCATCCAAGTGTGTTTTGATTAGTGTATTGTGCTGCACCAAGTTTGCATACGTAGCTTCTGTTCTCGTTATTTTCGTTCCAGATAACAACTAGTTTGATGCCGAGTTGAATCCCGTTGATGAACAACCGAACAACCGTTGTTGCACTTAATTTGGCTTCTGAATCAGAGCAGGCGTAATTGTGTTTCAAATTTTCAATCATCTCTCTTAAAAACCCGTTTACACACGAATGACCATTGCCAGGACGCGTTGCAATTTTGCAGAAAAGATCCGAGTAGCATTGGATGTTTAATGTTGTTGTAATGTAGTGTACTGCAGTAACGGGCAATACATCGTGGTTTTCTAGCTTTAAATTTGTGTATTTCATAAACATGGCGTTAAAAACATCGTTCATGGATCTGTTGTACGTTGTGTGTCGGTAATTGTTAAGAAACGGTGCCGTGTACGGAGGATCCATTTTAGAAAATATGTTAATTTTTTTTATTTTATTTTTAATGATCTTTTTTTTTGGATTTTTTTTAATGTACATATTTAATAATTTTGTGCCTGGGTCAAAGCAACAAATACCACGTTTGGACGGTTTTGCAGACATTTTAAAAACTATTATATTTAAGAACATGTCTAAAGCTCAAACTGCTGCATCTATGCGATATGCCGGAGTTGTCCACGGTATCTATCCACGCAGCAATCCAAGCCCAGCTCACAACATTGATGCGTTGCACACATACCTTGCGTCAAGCACATGTGATCCATTAAAAGATTACATCCCTACATTTTCGTCTGTTTTTTTATCTGGCAGTTCGATGTGCATGATATTGCCATATGTGCATGTTCCGTTTTCGATCCGGTGCTGTAAAAAGGGTCGACAGCGCGAGTTTGAGTTGAGTGTGGCAAACAGCCTCGCTAGCGTTGTGCAAAAATTAGCATTGTACTACTTGCACATTGGACCAAACAAGCCTTTCTTGGCGTTGCTTGATTTTTCGCTCATGAACATTGGCATTGATGTGGAGACACAGCAGATTCAATTTATTGATCTCGAAAGTTTTGAGGTTATTGACGGGTGCGAAGGTACCTTTATGGTGGGCGAAAATGTTATAAATGGTTATCACATTTTGACCGAAGACATGCTGGATTGCACCAAGCATTCAACTGCGACAGTGCACAGACGGCTACAATTGTCCACTATTTTAATGTTTATGATCATGGCTGTGAAAGCAAGCAAAGTGTCGCAGTCTGAGACCATTTCAAAAGAAGATTTCATGAACTCACTTCGGCGGCCTGCTGTATCAGATGACGACATTAAATTTTTTGTTGGTGAATTTTGCAGACTCTTTGATGTTGACATGCTTTCTATTTTAAAAGCCGTTGAGAATGGTTCACCCTGCGATCCAAGCATGCCACTCAACCTTCTTGACAATTGCCAGCCAACCACAGGTCACCGGCGAAAGCAGGAGCACGTCAAATTAAACCGTGTTCTGAAGCGATTTACAACAAGTTACAGGACACCACTGATGTACGTGGACGGCAACATTGTTTTGTTTGATCGAACAGCATCTGCAATAAAACTTGCTTCTGGCTCGTTTGGGACAATCATTCGAAGCCCACTAAAAGTGCCAGATCGATTACGAGAGGATTTTGTTATGAAAGTGTGGAGCCACGTGATTGAGCATGGCCCAACGTGTCGAATGTGCACGCACACCACAAGGACTATTGCAAAGCACAACCTTGTACATTACTGTCATTATTGCCAATATGCGGTGTGTCGAAAACATTTGTCAGACGCAATTGTGCACGGCAAATTGCACAAACACAAGTGCACGTACATTGCAGACGTTTAAATTTCAAGGTGCAAGATGATTTGCATTTAGATTTAAATCTTCCGTGTCTGATTCGCTAAAGTCATCATCAATTAAAATATTGTCATGCATAACGTATGTAGATTCTTGCAACAGACGTTTGTTCATCATTTGCAATTGAGTTTTATCAAAGACGACAAACTGGACTCGGTGCGCAATAGTGTAGCACATTAAGAGTTGCAGCAGTGTAGAGATTGCAACTGCGATAACTGTTCGGCGTACTGGATCATCGTACGATGTGTGGCATATCCATGTTGCAACCGAGACCATGGTAAATGCAACACTTACACAAATATATACAGCCTCTTGTTGCAAGACAAGGACATAGCACTGCTCGTTTACTGAGTCGCCGTCTTTTTTTTTGGTTTTTAAAATTTGAATTTGCTTTGACGTAACACGAACAACAACACAATAAAGAACAATCAAAAACAACAGGCCAAACGTAAAGCCGCCAAGCTGTGCTGTTCTGGCTTTTGTGTGCAATCCAGAGGCCCAGGCCAGCACCCAAAAAGCAATGTAAAACACCATGATTGCAATAATGCTTAACAATTTAACAAATCTTGATCTGTCTTCGCCGTGTTCAAAAATAAACACAATAACCAACACAAGCAGCACAATAAGAAAGTTTGAAAAAACAGCCCACGTATCAACAACTTGCGCGACCCCTACAAGCACGGCTGCATGCATTAAAGGCAGTGATACAACAAGCGCGGCCGCTCTAGAATCAAGTTTATCGTTGTTTAAAATTTTTAATTCCTGTTTTTTAGCATTGCACGCCGAATAAATGTACCCAACCATTTGAAGTACAATGGCAAACACAAACACAGCACCAACATGAAGTTTGCTTGTTGCTTTTGTGGTGGTGTTGTTTGTTACAGTTAAAAGTTCCACGGTAGTATTATTTTGCTGCACAGAAAACGTAAATGCTAAAATTGCAAGAAGAAACAAGGTCAGCACGGCTACAAGGTTAACTTCTTTTATCCATTGTTGAATTGATATTTTAGATGTTTCGGTCATGCTTGTGTGTTGCTTGCGTGCTGCTTGTTTCACACAATGCCGTAACTGGTACAAATAACACTTTGAGTTGATTATCACTTTTAGGGGTCGGCAAACCACGAATCTGGTATTTCTTTAATTTTTTTAATGCAGCTTCTTTTATTGGCTTCAAAATGTTCACATTGAATAGTAAAGTAGTCGATGGTGTCTTTGTGCAGTTGAAAACACTCTTTAGGTACGATTACGTTTTCTCTATCCGGCTTTAGAAGTTGACATAAAAGTTTTTCTGCAATGACTGTAATTTTTTGTATGCATTTAAACCATGTTGCATTTGGAAGATTTTTTTCTTTCAGCTCGTTATTAAGTAACGAACACACGTCTAAAATTATTTTATTTTTGTCAGGGCCTGCAATTAAATCTTTTTCTGGAATTTCATTGATCAATACATCCAATTGTTCTTCTACATCACTGCTATCTTTACCTGCAAACATTTTTTGTATATAGTTCTTTAATTGTTCATTCATGTCCTTGTCACATGCGTTGACCAACAGTTCGAAATGTGAATCTAAGTTTGCTTCATAATTAAGAAAAGTGAGGGCCCCTTCAAACACATCAAGCGTCGGACTGGGTGATCCACCAAGGTACCATGTAAAACTGTCACTGTTGACAACAGATTGAAATGTAAACTCAGGAATCACGTTGTCATGCGAAGACATCCATGCAATGTCCTCTGCATTTACGGGCACAAGTCTTAACAGCCAGTTTTTTTTTTCATTTTCGGCTGCAATTGATTTCAGGATACTGTCCTTTAGGTGTTGTCTAAACTCGGCACTTGTATCTTCCATTGGGATGTCTGCTGATACTAGCTTGACAGCATTGTGAACGCAATGGTTTGATACATGATTTAGTTCTTCCTCGTGTTGCTTTGCGCACGTTGCAATGCATGGCTGCAGGATAGTTTCCGAATAAAATGAAATATTATTTTTGTCTAAAAGTGTGCACGTTTGTTCTGTTTCATCACCCTTATCGTTGTATTTTAACACTTTAAGATCACCAGGAAAAAAGAAGGGAACAACGGGTCCTTTTTCTGTGTTCTTACTTGACAAGTATGAAGTGTACGTATCATTGTACAACCGAAGCCGTGGGCCAGTGTTAAATGCATCGTACAATTCATCTATATCCAAATTTTTAAATTCTTCGTCTTGTAAACTTAAAAAGGGTGGTATGCAGAAAACCACTACTGGACTGTCACTAAACGTTGTTAATTTATCAGTTGTTGATGTTACACCTGTTTTTGTTGCGTCGTTAAATGTAAATGTTCCTACACTCTGCCAGTCACTCGATCCTGGTGTTTTTAAAAGTAATGTGTGAACCAAATCCGCAACAGTTATTTTGTACTGTATTCTACCAAAAGTTGGCGGGTTTACGTGATTAAATTTATTTTGTTTGATTAGCACAACAGGGTCGCTGCCTCTTTCCATCACAACAAATTCGGGAGCACGTTCGTTAAATTTTTTGCGAGTCAAAATGTTTGCCATTGTAGCTGCAGACTCAATAAATTCTTCTTTAAGTGCACTTTCATTACGGAAACAATTGGCTGGACTTGTGTAATTTTGCAATGCGTTGTCTCCTCTTGCCTGCGATGCCGACAGTGCTTGAACGAGCGTCGTGATGTGGCCTCGTAGTTGCAGTGACTTTTGGAATGGTTGTGACAAAGAAAGTGTTGGCTTTAATTTTGTTTGACTTGCGGCAGGGGCGGGTATTATTGTATCAAGATCAAATTGCTCTGGATTTTTGATTGTTATTAGACGTCCATTGCGTGTTCTTTTTATGAATTGACCGGCCACTACAGAGTAAAATTCGTTGCCCCCTGTAATCTCCGTGTCTTCATCGACCATTGTATCTTCATTGACAGGCGTAATTTTCAATCGTTTTGGGGGCCTGTCTTTGTCTGTCATGTAATGCCGTTTTAAAACAATTAAGTCGCTGTTGTCGGTCTGTGCATTGTCTAAATATACTGAACGTTTTCTTGAAAGCTCGGCAAAGTTACGGTTAATGCGTTTGTATTCAGCAACAGATGCAAGTTTGGTTTCGGCTGACACGATCCACTCTTTTGTATCACTTACATAGTCTTGCACAACTTGGTTAGCAGCTCTGTTGCACAATGCACGCACAACTATTTGAACATTTGCCTGCGTCACATTGCCCAACTCGAATTTTTGTTTGTATACAGTTATTTCCGTTTTGCTGTCAACAGACCAGTGGTTAATATGACGCTTCGTATTTAAGGATGTTGCCGCTGAACTCCATCCAAACATGTTGCAGCAATCGTTATTTTTCAACGAACTTAATTTGTTAATACCAATCTTTTTGTATTTTGATATATACAAGAGCGTAGAGTCAACGCACAAAAAATTTTTACGTATTTTATTGTTGTCACGTTTATTATTTACCTGGGCGGCGATTTTTTTTTTTACATATGCGTGGTATTTTGAACTACATGCATTGTTAGTGACTGCACTGGTGTTGTTAAGTGCCGCAATTTTGCTTGGCAGTGTTGAATATCATTTGTTTGCGCAGGCGAATATTACAGTTGCGGATGAACTTGCAGAAAACAACTTTAATTTGTTTGTGGTTTTTTTTGTTGCCATGTCTTCGTTGCCCTTAAATTTTTTTTTAAACATTGTTGGCCCCCGAACTTCGTTGGAACAAAACGTGTACGCAACATTTCAAATTTTTTTGCGCATTGGGTTTTTGTTTACTGTAATTATTTTACAGGTTGTATACCCTGATTACAAAGCAGCATGGTCATGCTACATGACACAACCATCCAAAGACTATACCAAAGGTTATTGTCCTGCGTACACAAAAAACTATTATGATAATTTTGCATGCCGTGATTCAAAGCCAAATAATTTAGCCTGTTTTGGCGGTGAATTACCGTCGTGGAAAAATCCGCACATTGCAGTACACATTTCAATTTTGTTGTTAACAGCTCTTTACGCACAGCATGTTATAACTGCTGTTATTGCTATAACTCGATTTGCATTGAAAAAACAATGACGCTTTTCTATCAGCATGTGCACGACAATGGTGGCATGGGCTTAATAAATAATATACTGTTTGATTGTACATTGCACTCAAATCTTTTTACGCTTACTACACATCAAAAATACAATGTTTATTTGTTTCGAGGAAAAATTTCGTTTCGGTACATTAAGCGCGTTGTGAAGCGAGTTTTTAAAGTATCCGATACACCATTGATTGTTGCTACTCGGTTTGTTTTGCGTATCATTGACCTTTGTGATAATGGGCAAGCTGCAGAAATTTTATCACATACTGAACACATTCAAGCGGACTTAGTGCAGAGTCCAAAATCTCGGTTTTTGACCCTTTTTCCTTAGTTGAAATATTTTGACCGTGAACATATTTGTTCATTATTGATATAAATTGGGTATCTAAAAACCAACACACGGATTGCGATGCGTACACTTTTGTTTTTGTTAACAATCCTGGGTATTGCCATAAACTGTACAGAACAATATACTGTTTTGGCCAAATACTTTCTGATTTTTCAATTTCATGCAGTGTAGCAGCAAGATTATTGTCACGTACATCGATTGTAAATTCAACATCATCCGGCTTGCCGTGCACATCTTCTGTTGAAATTTGACTTTCCGCCACTGCTTTCTCAGCTAATTGTCGAACATGATTGATTATAATGTTTAAAAACGAAACGTTGTGCAGCATGTACCACGGTCCTTTCTGTAACGCAGAGTCCAGTGACTGCATAATTTTTTTTAAGTAATTCTTTTTTTTTAAGGCAGGAGTATATATATTTTTAAATATATAGTAAAAGTACATTATTTAAAAAAAATAACAGCAAAATAAAAAAAAATGCTGTTTCCTCAACTTTTAGCAATTGGACCTGTCATTGTATATTTACATACATTAAAATTTCCACTTGGTAGTTGGTATGCAGTTCCATTTGTTTTTGCAACATACGCATACGTTAAAAACAGTGCGTTATTACCTACGTGGTTAAATGTAATTGGGTTCGTTTTTGAGATTGTCTACATCTTACATTTAAATACAGCGCGTCACTTTAACAGGACAACAACCATAGTGGCTGGTGCAGTTGCCACGGTAACTAAACTTGTATTTTTGTCATTGGCACTAGTTTATCGTGTAGATGCAACAATGATTACTGCATGGATAACAACATTGATAACATGGCTGCTTGTTGTGATATACGGAGCACCCAATGATCCTAAACAAAGCTTCATCAAACCAAACAACGATAAACAACCAGAGAAAGAAGACAGTTCTACAGCTGCTTTTGTATTTTAGATTTTGATGCACAATATTAATTTTCGAAAATACACTTGATTAAAAATATATTTCTGTGTTTGCGTATCAACTTCTACGCATGTATTACGACGTACATACCTAAATGTCCATTTTTCTGGCCAATATCCATAAATCATTTCTTTGGAATACTCTGCTTGCGCATTTGCGTTGTTAGGTGCCAATGAAATACCGTCATTGGTTTCTCCATTGTTCCAGCTGTCTTTGTAATTCTGTACAAAATTTTGAGTGCTGCGGATACCATAGCAGATTAATTGAACATCCATTGTCACGTTTAAGTTAAGTGCTTGTCTGGCTGTACAGCTGCAAACGGTGCAAAAATTCAGGATTTTCTTTTTTTGCAAGACTGTTAAATTTAGAAAGTGGTGTTAACGTATTGGTCAAACAATGCGTAAGCAAATACGTAAAAAATAACTTGCAGTGCTTTACAACAATAGCTGGCAATGTTTTATCCATTGCATCTTGAATACAAATAGTATTGTCTTGCGATTGTATACTAATTTTTATATTTTGTGGCAGCTGCACGGTCGTTATATTTCCTACATTTCTAGAAATAAAGGCTTGCACGTCAAGGTCTAAAGTAGTGACCTTGATACTTGTGCATTGTCGTTCAGTTAATTGATAGTGTTTGAATTCTTGGTTGTATTTTTCTAGAAATGAATTTTGCAACAATGGAGCAAATGGTGGACAATACGGAAAATGACTGCCCTGCAAAATAATTGCTGCAGTACTTTCAAATTTGTCGTTGTTTATGAATTGATGTTTTTTCGTGTACTGTACACACTTTTCTTTTAAACTTTGATTAACTTTCACATGAAACGTATTTAATTTAAATACAACAGCAGCATTGCCACTTACAATGTCGTCGTATTGTTTTAGCCATTTTTGGTGAATAACTATTGACTTGTTTCGACTTTGACCATTGACAACAAGTTCAGAAAAAGCGTACAATTCGCTGCACGGCATACGAAGGTTCATTGGAAGTTTAATGTACGTGCTTGCAGTCTGCACAGACAGTTCGCTGAAGGCTGGCTCGATTTCAACAGGCATGCGAAGGTTCATTGGCAGTTTGATGTTACTGTATATTGTTTGCACAGACAGTTCGTTGAAAGCTGGTTCGATTTCAACAGGCATGCGAAGGTTCATTGGCAGGTTGATAGCGGCGTACATCGTTTGCACAGACAGTTCGTTGAAGGCTGGCTCGATTTCAACAGGCATGCGAAGGTTCATTGGCAGTTTGATGTTACTGTATATTGTTTGCACAGACAGTTCGTTGAAAGCTGGCTCGATTTCAACAGGCATGCGAAGGTTCATTGGCAGTTTGATGTTACTGTATATTG
>ERZ807291.2249-NODE-2249-length-29473-cov-6.105140_pt1 | contig 29473 bp, 24 predicted proteins | sample MGYA00521257_ERZ807291 | MGnify/ENA primary metagenome ERZ807291 (study PRJEB31413, sample SAMN03169783) | marine metagenome | biome: Marine; feature: Water; material: Subsurface seawater | place: North Sea | collected 2011-04-28 | depth 1 m m ...
TTACACCCGTATGACCAGTGATTCCAGTGACACCAGTATCACCTTTGCAACCAGTAGGTCCTGTTATTCCTGTGGGTCCAGTAGGCCCAGTTCTCCCAGTTGTTCCAGTATAACCCGTAGAACCTGTTGGCCCAGTATCACCAGGTTTACCCGTTGTTCCAGTGATACCAGTATCACCCGCGCGACCAGTAGGTCCTGTTATTCCGGTAACTCCAGTTATTCCTGTAATACCTGTAGAACCTGTTGGACCAGTATCACCAGCTTTACCCGTTGTTCCAGTTATTCCTGTAATACCGGTAGAACCTGTTGGACCAGTATCACCAGCTTTACCCGTTGTTCCAGTGATACCAGTGATACCAGTGATACCAGTGATACCAGTATCACCCGTGCGACCAGTAGGTCCTGTTATTCCGGTAACTCCAGTTATTCCTGTAATACCGGTAGAACCTGTTGGGCCAGTATCACCAGCCTTACCCGTTGTTCCAGTGATACCAGTGATACCAGTATCACCTGTACGACCAGTAGGTCCTGTTATTCCGGTAACTCCAGTTATACCAGTAATACCTGTTGTACCGGTATGACCCTTTGTTCCTGTGGGACCAGTGGGGCCAGTGGGACCAGTTATTCCAGTAGATCCAGTATATCCAGTAGCTCCGGTACGTCCTGTGGTACCAGACGACCCTGTTATACCCGTAATACCAGTTCCACCAGTAATACCAGTAGAACCTCTACCAGTGGCACCAGTAACACCAGTATCACCAGTAGCACCTGTAGTGCCAGTTATACCGGTAGACCCTCTACCAGTTGGTCCAGTTACACCAGTGATACCGGTATTGCCAGTGTTACCGGTAACACCTGTATAACCAGTATTTCCGGTTTTTCCGGTGGGTCCTAATGGTCCAACAAGCGCAACTTCGCTATTATTAAACCATGACGCGTTAAACTCATTTATATTCACAATTGTCGCCGTTGTGGGCGTTGGTCGATCTATCACCAAATAATAGGCTGTTAATGGATTCAAATCGTCTATCGTGATATACGTCCCAGGACTAATATAATCAAGGTTGGCATAGTTCGTAGTAAACTCAAAAGTACCTGATTCGCCCGGCTCCAATTCACCAGGTCCTTCAATGTTCGTTGTTACTAAAGGTCCTGCTGGCCCAATCGGGCCCCGTGAACCTGTAATACCAGTTACACCTGTGTATCCCGATGTTCCATCACGTCCGGTAGGCCCAATCACACCTGTTGCACCAGTAGCCCCCATTCTCCCGGTGGCTCCTGTTGTACCATCGCTCACTGGCCCAGTATATCCTCTTTCTCCCGTAGGACCCTGATCACCTGTATACCCTCTTTCTCCTCTACCAGTAGGTCCAGTTTTACCATCCGTACCTCTTTTACCTGTAGCTCCTGTAAAACCAGTATCACCTGTATCTCCATCCATTCCCTTCTCCCCTGTAGTTCCAGTAGCGCCCGTGCTACCTTTTATTCCATGAATACCAGTGGGGCCTATCAGTCCTCTTGGACCAGTATCTCCAGTCCCTCCTGTGCATCCTGTCACACCCCTTCGTCCCGTAGCTCCATGATTGCCTGTATTTCCAGTAGCTCCAGTACAACCAGTGTCACCATCTTTACCCCTTTCACCGGTATTACCAGTATATCCGGTTGAACCTGTGAAACCGGTGACGCCCATACCTCCCGTAGGGCCCATGGACACGAGTGTGGTTCTAATGAACGACGGATGATTACTTTCAAAATATACAGAGACCGCCGGTTTATCGGTTGATGTTGTAAACGCCTTTATACCAACCAATAATCGCGAGGATGGACATGATAAAATAATTGGTTTTTCAATATACATAGGAATGATCATCTCTGTAGACGTTGTTAATGACGCATTTCCAATCAACTCGGTTCGCGACACATCAACTGGATTAGGTGAGAATACCCCATTCACATCTTGAGCATATAACGTCCATTGTAAGAAAATGCTACCAGACATTGCCGTGCGCACCCATAAATGCATATCCCATTTTCCAGGCGGTATCACTGTACTTGACAAAACATTGTCCATAATAGCAAACTGGATCTCGCTTCCACTATAATAATCTCCATTCAATGGTATGCGGGGAGCACTGGTCCCTTGTACATCATTAAGAACGCGAACACTTTTTATCGTAGGAGCACACGTTTCATACAGCGAGGAGTCAATATTGTAAAAGCTTATTTCGTTAAGATCAATGACTTCATCAATGTTCATGAAAAGGACAATACCACCAGAGGATCCAATTTCACCCATCGCCCCAGTCGCTCCAGTAACACCGGTCTCACCAATGTGACCAGTAATACCTGTATAACCGGTTTGTCCAGTATTTCCTTGAGGACCTATATCACCTTGATATCCACGAGGACCAATGGCCCCAGTCTGTCCTGTAGGGCCTGGTACAATACATGGGTCGGTAGGGTCGGGGGCTCGGCAATTATCGGTGTTACTACTTTGACAAGCACGTATTGATTCTATATAATTGTAATATCCCCTATTATGACCACTCATTGCCTATAATATATTATACTACTTTATTTCTGCAACATCACAACCCAATGAATCTGGATGATAGGGGTAACATGTGATACTTGAATATCACAAATTATACATTCTCGTTATGTTGGTCTATGCGCAAATACCATGATTATCATGCCAGCTAATAATTATCCAGTATACTTGTGTCGTGACTAGAGTAATAAAATAAAAATTTCCATCTGTCTTTGTTATAAATAAGCTTCCATACATTGATCTCCCACATAAGCGTTTTTTTCTCATTTATGATATGTAAGCACTCGGTTTTCACTTGATCTGCAAACTCCAATAAGGACGGGATGTTTCCCCCGAATATACTTCCTGCGAAACACCAACACACATCTTTATACAAATCCACGTTGAAATTACTATCGGGATTCCATATTGCAGCGATTCGTACATTTTGCAGGTACTCTAAATATTGAAGGCGCATAACCTTATTGGCAAATTCTTCGTATGGAATATCCATCATATGTTTGATGCCCAAATCCATCCAAATGAACTGCGATGCGTTGTAATTGTTCATCTCTATCGCCTTCCTCATAAACTCGGTTTTATATGCCATAGTGAACATGTACTCAATGGTATCCTTTTCGGGATTCTTTGTATTCAAACTAAAATTATCAAGTTTATCAATGTACTCATATAAATAATTTACATGCTTTTCAAATGGAATAATGGTGGTATTTTCGTTGATATAGTCTTTAAAATACCCAAGTATTGACTTATCCACAAAAATAATCTTGTTAATTGGAATTCGCAACAACTGCTTTGCAAGCGAAAAGTACTTGTCGTAACTTCTATCTGCGCGATAATTGATGTTTATCATAAATGCGGATACAACAGTTGCGCCAGGCCCACTGGTGGTTGTCATATTCTCCATATTGTATGATGGATTTTTAATTCTAAAATATAACTCATCCAGTATCCAACATACTATATCACCCACACAATAATGTTTTTTGTTAACCTAATGTATATGCTGTATAAATTACTACGAATAAATAACACCAAAACATTGTATGGTATCAAACGATTATTATCCGGACACCGTGCGGAGGGAAAAATTGTCATGTTATTTTTATCGTTCTTTATCTTTGGTATTATATACACAGTATTTTGCAGTGATTATGAGTTTGGTGGACTCAATTTAATACAGGACCAGATTAAGGAAAAACTGGTGGATCAGTACGTAGAAAAGGTAAAGACAAGGGACATATCAAAAAAAGAAGGAACGAAGATTGCAAAAAAACTACAGGCAGGCGAGGTTGACCCAGAGCATGACGCAGAAATTAAAGCGACCGTGGATGCAGACACCTTAAACGTGAAAAAGTCGGTAATCAAAAAACATATACTTCAGCGTTTTTTTGACAGCTTCTACTTTGCAGTGGTTACGGGAACCACACTAGGCTACGGTGACATATATCCTGTCTCTAACAAAGTCAAGGTTTTATCTATACTGCAGCTATTTACAACAGTCTATATACTCATCGTGTAAATCTTGTAAGATACAATGTAATATTACGTCGTAGTATTACACTGTAGAGTAGTGTGTAGATTGATAGATATTGTCACAGTCCATGAAATAGAGTGCCATCATTAAGAGCTTGGAAGGGAGGCAAGACACAGTTTGATTTCTCCCAATGACGCGACATTGTACTTGACAACCAACGGAAGATCGTTTTCAAGATACAGCTCAATTTGCGAACACAAGTTGGTGCATTTGATAAAATATCCCAAATTCTTGAGCGAGAACTCGCCTTGAATGATTTTGCTGGAGTCCTGTTTCATGACAAACCCCATGCTGCCGTCCGACTCGGCGCGATGGATTTCCGCAGACGCAAACTGCCCAGAACACTTGAAGATGAGCTCGTTCCCAACGGATTTGATCTCCAACGTATCAGAAATACAAGACAGGTCGCGAATGATTTTCTGGAAGTCTGAAGACGGCAAGTTGATCACGGACGAAAACTTCACATCAGGGTATTCTAGCTCCTCTGGCTCGGGCTCAATCAGGCGCAACTTTTGGGTCTTGCATTGTTTAATCTCACCATTCTCAAATTTAAGAGCCAAATGCGAGACAATTCCGTCGTTATAGTCGTCGTTTTCAATATACATTGTGAGGATGTCATCATTGTCAATGGTATTGATAAGCTTGAATAGATGAAACATATTTACACCAATAATGATGCGCTCTTTTTTACATTCATAAAACTCAAAGTTTTCGGCACCCAGATGCAGGTGTGCCAATATGGTGTGTGACTTATCCATATTAATAATACGGATACCGTCAGGTTGAAACGAGATATTTGTCTCCAGAAGAATGTCTTTCAATGCGGTCATCAAACAGCGGAATGGTGCGATTTGAACCGTTTTGATAGTAAGCACATTGTTGCTTGTGTTCTCTGTATTTTGCGATTTTAACGCATAGTCACTCATAATATGCTATTTCCGGGAAAAATCTTTATATTGTTTCTATGATGGTTTAATTAATTTAAAAACATGACAGATGTTGTAGTATGCAGACAGTGAAGGAGAAATGCTTACAGACAGTAGGTGATCTGTGCAACGAATATTCTGAAAACGATTACATATTGCAAAGAATGGAACACCACATTCATACCCAGCTAAAAACGATTCTCAAGAATGAAAACGACGCGCATGAAAAGCGTATGGTGCGAAACAACAACCTGATTATTGAACAAAACAACTTTGTTCGGGTGTTTTTGTCAAAGAACATGTACTACTATCTCTCCACAAACAACACTGGATGTTTTTATGAGTACGACAAAAAGCACTACAATATCGTGAAAGAGGACGACATATTATACAAGCTTCTACACGACATCTCGCACGAGAGTTGTATCCAAGACTGGAAATACAAAACGAAAAATAGCGTGATCAAACAGATCAAGGAGAGAAGTCTGTACAGCTGCGTGCCCGAATCGCCCACAATTCAAAGCGTGTTGCGGATGCTATGTCCCACGGTATTTTCCACTCGCACTGTTGCTAAATATTTCCTCACTATTATTGGCGACTCAATATTGAAGAAGAACCGAGACCTGTTGTATTTTGTGCACGGAAAGTCCAAAAACTTCATGGGGCTTCTGGAAAAGTATGCGTATGTTGCGTTGGGTCATGCCCATCTCGCAAAAAACTTTGTCAAGTATCATGACTCGCATATCTATAATCATTGCAGGATTCTCTCCATGAATGACGTAGAAACCTACGAGTTCTCACTTAACCAGGGCGTGGACCTGATGTGCGTGGCGATACACTATTCAAACAGATTTGCGGGTGCAGATGAATATATTCTAAAAAAGGCCGACAACGACCTAAAGAAATACACCTTTATGTTGCGAAACGACGATATATCACAGAAAGATGCGGTGTTTTCCTCTAAAATCAGCTGCATCATAGCCGATTTTTGCAAAAATATGTTGGATGTTACAATAGACGACGACATCTCGGGACAAGACCAGTCGTGTCACGCCATGAAGTGGAAGGATATGCATTACTTGTGGAAATCCTATCTTGCGAACATGGCTATTCCCAATATCATGTACTCGTCAACACTCAAACAACAACTGTCTCAATTATACACCTACGACGAAGAACAAGACACCTTCCTCAATGTGACAAGCAAATACTTGCCTAAAACTCGCAATTTCATCACCTTCTGGAACACCAACATTGTATATGAGGAGAGCGAGGAATTAGAACTTGATGAAATATGTTTGTTATTCAAGACCACCGGCAGTTACATCCAAGAAGACGATGTTGTAAAGATCGTTACGCATTTTTTTCCAGACACAGTGATAAAGGACAACAAATACGTAGTAGGGGTTCGTTGTATGTTATGGGATAAAAAACTTGATATCATAAAAGCTATGTGTAATTTTAAGACAACGGTTGATCAATGTGACGATTATACAATGGTATCGTTTGATGAGCTCTACGTGTATTACTGCGATGTATTCAAACCGTTATACACAGTCAGTAAGCGATATTTTGAATCTACCATTTCACATTATCTCGAGGAATACATCGTGTACGAGACATTTATCGGGATCACCAAATGGATAAGTGTGTAAATAAATGTTTCATGGGTTCTGTGCGACAATATTGATACGATAATCAGTGTCAATATTGTACTTTAATTTTAGAATGTATCCTGCTCATGTTATGTGTGGAATTAAGAAGGGGGGATAATATTTCCTCCATGCTTTCTTGTTTTACGAGATCTCCTGCGGCGTCTCTTTCCTCCGTCTTGTCCAAAAACGGAAGGGCTCAGTCCAACATCAATGTTGGAGTGCCCGCCACGTCTGGTGCGGCGACGACGACGGCCTCCAGCCTGTCCGGCCTCCTCCTGAACAGCTACACTGGACTCCTTGGGTCCTCCCTCCATGGATCCAGCCACCTCGGCCTCGGTGGACTCAACTGCTGCAACGTCTCCCTCAAAGTTGGAAGGAGACAGAGAAAGGTGGCCGCTAAACCCACCCTTCATCTTCTTTCCGCGCTTGGCGGTCTTCTTTCCCTTACCCTTGCCCTTCGTTCCAAGCAAGACAAATCCAAATTTTCCTTTCTTGGTTCCGTATCCGGCCTTAACAAGGCGCTTGTCCTTTTTCGCACTAAAGTGCTTTGACTTGCTAACAATGCGTCCATTCTTGGACATCATCAAGTCGGACTTCTTGAGTCCTCCAGAAGTATGGTGGGCACTTCCGTTGAAAACCTGACGACGAGACCCAATCACTTGGGGATATTTGGCGCGTTCTGCTCTGGACAACTTGGTCATTATAGAATAATGGGAGAAAATAATAATAACAACAAGTCATCGTGAACAACGCATCACCTAAATATAGACGCTAAAATCTGTTCCTAGGAGGAGGCGGAATACCACCAGGCTGCCCCGCGCGTACCCCGTTTTCGTTTCCATTGAGCACGAATTGGGTTCTCCCCTGGTTCGTTCTGTTGGCGGATATGATTACCGACTGGCGCATCTTATTGGAGAGCGCGTTGTTTGTACCTAAAGTGCCCGGCAGCTTCTTGTTGACTCTGCAACACTTGGTTCCATACGAATCAAAGAGTTGCTGCGGTGACGGGTGGTAGAGACCCTTTACTTTTGGCACAGGACAAAAACATGCTGTCTCGTATTGGCTCATGCTTTGGGTACTTAGACGCTATATTATATAATATAGATAGATAAGCGAAATAACGAAAATAAAAGAAAAGTGAATCAGTATAAACAATAATACGTTGAGATAGAATAAACAATCATCATGCAAGACGATTCCAGTAATAATGCGTTGTCTGCTAAATACCAGCAAAAGACGGATAAGGAGCACATATTGGCTAATCCTGACACATACATAGGTGCGGTTGAACAAGTTGAAAATGACATGTGGGCATATGATACTGCTGCGCAAAAGATGGTATATAAAGAAGTTTCGTACATACCCGGACTGTATAAACTGTTTGACGAGGGCATTGTCAACTGTAGAGATCATGTTGTCCGCATGAAACAGGCTATTCATACTGGTCAAGAAAACTGTATTCCGGTATCTTATATTGACATTGGTATTCAGGACGATGGTACTATCACCATGTCAAATGACGGCAATGGTATTGATGTCGCCATGCACCCCGAATATAACATTTGGATCCCCGAACTCATATTTGGACACTTGCGAACAAGCACCAATTATAACAAAGAAGAAAAGAAGATCGTCGGTGGTAAGAACGGGTTTGGATTCAAGCTTGTTCTTATTTGGTCCAAGGAGGGAAGCGTGGAAACAGTTGATCACGTGAGAGGTCTCAAATACATACAACAGTTCTCGGACAACCTTGAGATCATCGGGAAACCCAAGATTACCAAGTGCAAGACAAAACCCTATACGAAGATTTCGTTCAAGCCCGACTTTGAGCGATTGGGCGTCTCTGGATTAACACCCGATATGATGGGTATTTTAAGAAGACGCATTTACGATATTGCAGCAGTGACAGAAAAAAATATCAAGGTAAAGTTCAACGGTGAGGTGGTAGGTATAAAAACGTTTCCGCAATATGTGGACATGTACATTGGTTCAAAAGAAGACGCTACGCGTGTAGCAGAAGAAGCAGAAAACGGTCGGTGGGAATATGTCATTGGTCTCAGCCCCACACACGAGTTTCAACAGGTCTCTTATGTAAATGGCATTCATACCGCCAAGGGGGGAAAACATGTAGATTACATTACATCACAAATTGTAAGAAAATTGTCAGCATACATTGAGAAGAAGAAAAAGATTCACGTGAATGCCAACTCCATCAAGGAACAGCTCATCTTGTTTCTGCGATGTGATATTGAGAACCCAGCATTTGACAGTCAAACGAAGGACTATATGAGCACACCTAGCGCCAAATTCGGTTCCTCCTGTTCCGTGAGTGACAAATTCATTGAGAAGCTGGCGAAGATGGGTGTGATGGATGCGGCGTGCGCATTGACCGAAGTAAAGGAAAACAAGGCCGCGAAAAAGACAGACGGTACTAAAAGCAAAAATGTACGGGGTATTCCCAAGTTAATAGATGCCAACTGGGCAGGAACAGACAAGTCAAGTCAATGTACTATTATCTTCTGTGAGGGAGATTCGGCCAAGGCAGGTATTGTATCGGGACTGTCTTCTACCGATAGAAATATATATGGTGTTTACCCCATGAAGGGCAAGATCATGAATGTCCGTGGCGAGCCCATGAAGAAGATATCGGACAACAAGGAAATCGCGGAAATCAAGAAGATTCTTGGACTGGAGACAGGCAAGCAATACAAGGATTTGCAACACGCTCACAGTCTATTACGATACGGTAAAGTCTTGTTTATGACAGACCAGGATCTGGACGGTAGCCACATCAAGGGATTGGGCATCAACCTCTTCCAGTCCATATGGCCAAGTCTCACTGAGATACAGGGGTTCATTGGTTTCATGAACACGCCTATATTGAAGGCGCGAAAAGGAGCAAACGAACTGATGTTCTACAATACCGGCGAATACGAGGCATGGCTTGAATCAAATGAACCCAATACAAATAGTTGGAATGTCAAGTATTACAAGGGGTTGGGGACAAGCACTGGTAAGGAGTTCCGCGAGTACTTTGCGAAGAAGAAGATTGTGGGGTTTGAACAGAGCGGCGAAGAATCAAGTGATATGATAGATATGATCTTCAACAAGAAGCGTGCAGACGATAGAAAGACGTGGTTAGCCGAGTACGATCGCGAAAGCTATCTGGACACAAACAAGGAAACTGTCTCCTACAACGAATTTATCAACAAGGAACTTATTCATTTCTCCAAATATGATTGCGATAGGAGCATACCCAACCTAATGGATGGGCTCAAAATCAGTTTGAGAAAGATATTGTATGCCGCATTCAAGAAACACCTTACAAAGGAGATCAAGGTGGCTCAGTTTTCGGGGTACGTATCGGAACATTCCGGGTATCACCACGGCGAAGCGTCATTGAACGCAGCCATAGTCGGTATGGGTCAAAATTTCGTAGGATCAAACAACATCAACTTGTTGGTGCCGAGTGGTCAGTTTGGCACAAGACTTATGGGGGGCAAGGACAGTGCATCGGAGAGATACATCTTCACGTACTTGAATACGCTTACCCGAAAAATATTCCGCGTGGAAGACGACCATGTATTGAAATACCTCAATGACGATGGGCAGATGGTGGAACCATTGTATTATGCACCCATCATTCCCACGATACTGGTAAATGGTACCAAGGGTATCGGTACCGGTTTTAGCACAGATATCATGTCGTACAACCCCATTGACATAATTCGGTACCTCAAACTTAAGCTTGCGAAAAGCAATGAAACAGAGACCGCAACGTTCATGCCATACTATGAGGGCTTCACCGGAGACATTGTCCAGCTATCCGGATCCAAATACCTTATTCGCGGAAAGTATGAAAAGATTGGCGAGGACAAGATAAGGGTCACCGAGCTACCTGTAGGGTTCTGGACGGACGATTTCAAATCGCACCTTGAGCACTTGTTGGAAACGAGCGACGCGAACGGAAAAAAAGTGGTAACTTACATAAAGGATTATGACGATATGAGCAAGGATACGAGTGTAGATTTCGTTGTGCAATTTGTAAGAGGAAAATTGAACGAAATGGAAAGCAATACACATGATCATGACTGTAATGGCGTGCATAAATTGTTGAAGCTGTACTCCACCTACTCTACGAACAATATGCATCTATTCAACCACGAAGAGAAGTTGAAGAAGTATGCCAGCGTCAAGGAGATTATTGACGAGTACTTTGTGACCAGATTGGATATGTACAGTGTACGCAAGACATACCTCGTGGAAGAGCTTACCAAAGAAGCTACCATATTGTCCAACAAGGCGCGTTACATACAAGAAATGCTAGACGGTACAATTGACTTGCGTCGCAAGACAAGACAGGCCATTGACACTATGCTTGAGGACAAGGGGTACGATAGGTCGTACAGTGACAAAGACTACAGATATCTTATTAAGATGGCAATGGACAGCGTGTGTCAGGAAAATGTGGATAAACTTCTGCAGGAAAAGGAGGGCAAGGTGGCCGATCTTGAAGAAACGAAATCTACCACGACCGAGGCGATGTGGGGGCGCGAATTATTAGAATTGGAGGAGTGTTATCACGGATACAAGAAGGAACGGGAGATTGTCCAGAGAGGTGACGAGAATGCTGTAGTAAAAAAGACGGCAGCATCTTCCAAAAAGAAGGTGATCAAAGTGATCTCTAAGAAACCCAAGAACCCTGTATCCAGCTAAAACCAAGGCTGAAGTTCCAACTGTTTGTCGTTTTCCTTTGGCAACACCGGATGCGATATAGGAACGTACATGGTACTTGCGTCGCTTAAGTACTTCAAGTATGCTTTGGCTTCGCTAAACACCTGAGGAATACAGTAGTTGAGAACCATCGTGTTAAGTGCCTGGATCTGTTCGCCGGCGTTCTCGGGAAGGTTGGCCGAATATTGGAGATAGATAGACCGCATGATGACTTTAAGTGTGTCGCAGTCCTGCTCGCCCACCTGATACTGGTTATTTGATTTTACATAGACGCCTTCGCGTATTTTACCCTGCAAATGATTGATGTTTTTCGCGGAAAAGTATGCATCTGACAAGAGCGAGTTGTCCCATTGCCCATCTAAGGCTCCTCTATAGGTTGTGCATTGATGTGCGGGAATCTTATCATACATTGAAAATAGATTTTTCGTGTCAGGACTCTTGATATCCACACGTCCATTAAACTGTCTGCTCATATTATATTGTAGAGCTAAAAAAATATTCTGTTTTTATAGTATAATGAGTTTTCAAAAAATGGTTATTTACGTCGCCCTTGCGATACTTGTCATACTATTGGTTGTGATTGGTATTAACATGCATGCCGCCGCAAAGGATGTTACGTGGCCTCCAATGGTAGGCGATTGTCCCGATTATTGGCACGATGAGGGAACTAAAGGATCAAAATGTGTAGTGAATACAGACGATGTAAATAAGGGAGACGCAGCGTCGCCAAAAAATTTCAACGTCGCACCGTTCAATACATCCGGAGGCAGGTGTGCAAAATACAGATGGGCCGTGAGCAATGATGTAAGTTGGGATGGCATCACGTATGGAGTGACAAATCCATGTTTACGGACAACAGGTGCCAGCTAAACGAAGAGTCATATCCGCGTATTTTTGAGAATATAGCAAAGTTATAGATTGCGTTTTATAATGTTGAGTAACAGTAAATAAAACGCAATCCAAATGAGTGAAGGGCAAGAGACAACACTCATCACAAACAATGATAATGAGAATGAGAATGAGAATGATAATGACATCTTCATTCGTTGTCTTACTTGCATAGATATTCATATAGTGTCGTATATTTATACTTATGTTCCATGCCATGTTAAAGTATGGTTAAATAAAACAAACTATGTGTCCAAGCATACAGTTGTGACAGACTTGATCAAAAGTAAACATCTATACGACAGCTATTTACGAAATATTCTCCGCAATGATCTCTCCTTCGTATTTGACACTATACTGCACCAAGAATACGATAGACTATGGGAGGTCAAAAAATACGTGTATAAAAAGAGAACATACCGAAACTACAACGAGTTTATGGACAAGTTCATCTTTGAAAACAGCGCACATAGGTGCAGAGATGTATTGTTTAATAATGTATATAGAAAGAAGTATAGAAAAATACGGAACAACATATCATGGAGACGTTAAATATTACACAAATACTAGGTAGAACATGCTATGCCGAACAAATGAAGACCATATTAGAAAACTTTGAAAAAAACAAGAATAGAGACAGCACTATCAAGCGAGGTATCTACGTATATGGAATGCCTGGGACAGGAAAATCTTATTTTGTAAACGAGGTGCTCAAATCGTTGGATTACGACACCATTAGGTACGATGCTGGCGATGTTCGCAATAAAGGGGTTATTGAGACGATTACACAGAATAATATGACCGATAGGAACGTCATGCATATGTTCAAGAAGAAAATCAAGAAGATTGCCATCGTCATGGATGAGATAGACGGAATGAATAGCGGCGACAAAGGCGGGATCAACACACTCATCAAGATTGTTAGGGAGAAAAAGACGAAGAAACAGCGGTCCGAAGATATAACGTACACCCCCATCATTTGCATTGGAAATTACAAGTTTGACAAGAAGATAAAGGAGCTGATGAAGGTGTGTCATATAATTGAGCTTCCGGAACCAACAACCACCCAAATGCATACTATAGTACATTCGCTACTCCTATCGCCCGACAATGATCGCGTGAATGAATTTGTTGAGTACGCGCAAAAAGATTTACGCCGTCTGCGCAACATACATGCGCTTCATTGTGGAATACAACAAAAGAAGGGGAGAGAAAACGTCACAAGCACTGGTTACGATATATCCAGTAGTCTGTTTGAACTTAAAACATACAACGAGGACACTAAAGCGATTACAAAGAATTTAATTAACGCGCAATACGACTTTACCGATCACGTACCGTTGATCAATGAAACAGACAGGACCATTATCGGTCTCTTGTGGCATGAAAACATCATAGACAGTTTAGCCAATCTGCCAGTAGAAAGGTCTTTGCCGATTTATCACAGAATACTGAACAACATATGTTTCGCCGACTACATTGACAGAATCACGTTTCAAAAGCAAATATGGCAGTTCAATGAAATGAGCTCCATTATCAAAACATTCTACAACCACCAAATATACCATCAGTCAATGACCAACGAAATAAAACGGCATGAAAAGACACCATCATCAAGTTTGAGTAAGCGGAAATTCCACATCAAAGATATCCGCTTCACAAAGGTACTCACGAAATACTCAACGGAATACAACAATACCACATTCATTCAAGGTCTTTGTCATAAGATGGGTATGGATAAACAGGATCTTCGTTCCTACTTCTCACATATCCAGTCGTATAACAATGACGACATGGCAGTTTGCATGGATATGCTGGAAAGTATAGGGATAACGAAACTAGATGTCAATAGAATGATGCGGTATAAAGAGTGCAGGACTTCTGTCACGCGCACTACTTCTTTGCCAGACGACGAGAGTATAGAGGTAGGAGACGAAATGTAATTACAGGAATGAATCATAATGATTATGACTTTGTCATTATGATTACACAAGGTTGCGCTGTACGAACTCAGCGCGCATCTTCATTGTTTTTTTTAATTCAATGCATTCGCTTAGGACAGACCTCATCTTTTCGTTGGTGTGGTCTAGCTTGTCTTTTAATGTGATGTTTTCTTTCGTGAGAAATCCGATACGCGTTTCGTACACGCGTTTCTGGTTGTTGAGGTCCGCTTCCATATTCGTGATAACTCCCTGCATCTTCGCATTCATTGACATTGCGACGTCTTCTCGTGTTTTTTCCATTATGCGAATGTACATATTTACGTCTGTCTTGACCGACGGGTCTCCTGGTCGGTATTCTTCCAAAATAACATCAATGTCTTTCATAAAGAAGTTCAACGCATCCGCCTCCGTAATGATATCCTCCACTTTCACATCTATTTCTCTATACGTACCCTTCTGTTCGCCTGTAAGAAGTTTTTTCTTGTCAAAGGAATTGTGTATATGTGAAAATACCAGTATAGACTTTCGCGGATCCAGTTGTTTGAAAGGAATTGTGTAGTTCTTCAAGAACTTTTTCTCTTCACCCACATAGACATCCTCGTCGTAGCTGGTTTGAAGAAGAAGCTCTTTGCGAAAGGCAAACGTGGCTGCGGTTGCGTGGTTCGCGGCATATGGACCAAACGAGTACATTTTATTGATGTGTTTGAAGTATATGTACATCTCACTGGACCCAACACACAATACATCTGGGTTTTTCGTAAGCGTATCTACTGCATGACTTACTCTACATGGTGGATAGTAGTCGTCATCGTCTATGTAAACAAGTATGTCGCCCTTACACTTCTCGTGCATGACGTTACGTTTCTTGCCAAGCGACATTTTCGTTTCGTACCTATGGTACTTTACATACGGTATATCCTTCACCATATCTTCAATGGGATCCGTTCCGTCGTCCACGATAATCCATTCCATTCTGTCCATGGGATAGTCTTGGTTCTCCACACATTTAATAATGTGATGAATAAATGGACGCCTGTTGAAGGTGGGCGTACATAAACTCACAAACGGATAGTGGTTATCGCCCATCACAGTTTGTCTATGCTATGCATACAGTATATGAAATGCGTTTATACCTTTGATGATGATTACTATTTTTCATATACTGTCTTCTTCTTCTTCTTCTTGGTATGACAACTACCGAAGGGCACTAATTTTTCTCTCAAGTGTGTTGCGACGACCTCCGGTCATGACACCTTTCGTCGTGTTCGTGTCGTTGACGACACCCGTAGGGTTGGTCTTCATAGTTCCGGTACCTGTACCAGTCTTTTGCTCTACGACAGACGATATATCGCCGATTGTTTTGCCTATAGGACTCTTATCAAACTGTGCTTTCATTCGCGCGTCAAACTCGCTATCTTGTTGCTTCATTTTCGCAAGCTCTTCCTTGGTGAGTATCGATTTTGGACAAAACTTCTTGTTCTGTCCAATACCCACCAGGTCTTTTGTGGCGAATGCGGGTATCTTCTTGCTCATGGTTATCTGTAGATACAGGAAATATGCGGTCGCGAGAGTAACCATAATAACAGCCGGCAACGTGGCACGTCTATATGTTGCTACAATAATCATAATGCCAAACAGTATCATAAAGATATCCATTTTCGTGTCAATCGCGCCACGAATAGAACTACTAAACCCGTATTCAGGTTTTTCGGCCCTGGTCGTTGCATCTCCACTCACTATATATGCCTTCATGAACATGGGTGTAAAAAAACACATGACAGCTATTATCAGCGGAATGGGTGTCAATGGAAGCAAAAACACGAAATGGAATCCCAGGAACACGTATAAGGCGGTCCATAAAAAATCGGTGAAATCAGAGAAGGGTTTGGTGTCTCTCCAAACCGGAATACCGTCGTCTCTATGGGGATAATTCGGGTTGTTGTTCATGTTTGATTTCAAGAGCCACTTGAAGTTGACGATGGCGACGATAAAGGCAGATATCATGGAAAGCGGGATCGCCAACATGAGGAATAGAGCAATAACAGAGGGTCCAAGTAACACAATAATGAACTCGTAGAGATACGTGTTCATCGCCTTGAAAACGCTGGTCGTAAGTCCGTAGAAAAACACATAAAGTTGCGTGATGCATACAAGCATATATTTAACAAAAGTGCCCACTTTGGGATCGTACTCAATCTTGCGGATCTTGTCCAGAATATAGTCTTTGCGCGATTCATCATTTATCTCGTACATAATCCTTGTTGCGTAAGTAACGATTTCACTACCAGCTCTCATATACAAGACATCAATGTCTGCTTCGGGACTGTTAGAAATAAACTCTGGTGACTTATTTTTGTTGGAAGCTGGGTGATAAGGCATGCATCCTATATCAGTTGGCAAAACGTTAAACTGTGCTACCTTTGTGGCAAACACAACACGGGACCCAATGATGAATAGAATTAAAAGCTCTACAAGATACCAGACAATATCAAACAGGAGTTTTCCCCACTGAATAGAAGAACTGGACGTTGACAATCGCACATCTTGTCTTCTAACTCTCTTGTCGACCGTCCCATTGGTGTACTCAATCTCAAGCGTATCATTCTTTTCGTTGACCGCCTTTACGACTCCCGGCGTCCATTCGTCTTTGGCACCCCGCTTTACCTCTACGTTTGCCCCGACTTTGATTGTGTTGTCATTGCTTTCTCCGCTGCTTTTTACACGTACATAGTCCTCTTCTATCTCAACATCAATTTTGCCGTTTTTGTATTTCACGTTAAACGTTCCGTCTTCATGTTTCTTGACTACGACGGCAGGTGTCCATCTGCCTGTTTCATCGATGTCTACTTCTACCTTTGTCCCAACCTCTATCGTTTCGCCCGGAAGGGCGCCGCCGACGCTGCTACCAATACTCCCGATTGTGTTGGTTACGCCACTTTTCTCTCCAGGCTGCCCACCACCCTCTTGTCGGGTAAGTTCATCAACCTTATTTTTTTCTTGATACATGTGCTATATTATCTAGATATAAAATAACCCAGTAGATAACAAATAATCTCCGTATTTAGTAAAGCTGTCATGAAGATACCGAAAAACGAGCGCGTCACGATCCTTGCCTTAATTTTTATACTTATCACCATAGGAATTTTCGCATGGTCGTCTTATCTGTTTGATTCATATTATGTATTTGAGTCATTCACGGATGGAAAAACCCACAATGTTGATCTGCCAATAAATACAACCACCACATGTAAAAATATGTGCGGACCACCCAATCGCTGTTCCATAACGGGAACACAATGTTTAAGTGACATTGACTGCTATGGCTGCCAACCAAACACTTCTCCCGATCACTCTGACACCTTTCTGCAGCCTACGAACAATAAGATATACAAGAACGACGAGGGAGGCAAACTGTCCTTTTTGGCCCCAAAATACTCCACATTGATAAGAGACTCAACACACAACAGCAAAAGACTGGGTACCAAGTTATACACCGGTCCACCCAAGTACAACATGGGTCAAGACACGTGGAAGTCCACATTTGACGACATGAGAGAAATACACGACTTTACCTATGAGGTCCCACCTGATACACTCTATCTTTCACAATATCCAGAGCGTTATTCTGCTACCGGCGAATTCAAATACAGCGGACCCTTCGCGGCAAATGCCACCATGACAACAACAATGTAATCCTGACACCAAAAAATGATTTGCTTTTTGCGAATACCATGTAAGCAACCTATTTATGAAGTACATGTTGAAGTAACTATGACCACACACAGACTACAGGTAGTATTATACGAGCTGAACACGTCGTCGCTATGTAATCTTGTGTCACGTCCATCCAAAACATGCAAGTCCCCCTATGTTGCCGATGGGATAGTGCAAGACGGTCACTGTAATGAACCGGTTTCCACTATGATTCATACGCCATCTCTTGGGTGTTGTGGCCTGGTGGAAGCAGGGTCCAGTGTAATTGTCACGAAAATACCAGAGAAAAAGACAGGCAAAGAAGCCACCTGCAAATATCGCACAGAATTGGCTGTATTGACTGACGGGCATCGTAAAATATGTATCGGCGTGAACCCAAAACTTGCCGAGAACATAGTAGAAAAGGCATTGATCAGCAGCAATATCCAGGGCCTCATTCTTCGTCACACTACTACATATGCCCGCGAAAAGACGTTCTTGAACTCTCGGTTTGATTTTGCAGGCACAGACGCGGACGGGCGCGAGTTTATTCTTGAAGTGAAGAACGTGCCTCTGGCAGACTATGTTGACGTGCCTAAAAAAGAGAAAAAGAAAGCACTTCGCGAGATCCATTGCCCGGTATTTGACGAGAAGATCGCCTACTTCCCAGACGGATACAGAAAAAGCGGCAATAAAGTAGTGAGTCCACGAGCACTAAAACATATCCAGGAACTGGAAACGATTGCGAAAACAGGCGACTATCGCGCCATACTGTGTTTTGTAATCCAGCGACCTGACGTTGCGGTGTTCCAGCCGTCCAAAATTGATCCTACCTACAGGGAAGCAGTACAACAAGCGTGGATGTCCGGTGTGGAAATCAAAACATTGCAGGTGACATGGAGTGAATCTGGAAAGTGCGTCTTTATGCGCAACGATCTACCCATTCGGTTGTTTGACGTTGACGGGCCGCAACCACTCCATATATCGTCTATAGATGAGGATGTAAATACACCATCATCATCTATCTATTAGTATTCTATTCAAACGTACACCTGCCATATCATGTCATTATTACTGTTACTGTATAGACCCAACCATCGTTTTGTATGCGTAATCTATAACATTGCTCTTTCTCACAATAAACAATGAATAAAATATAAGAATAAACAGGTTCACGTAGATTGACCCGTTGTACATAAACTGTTTCCCAATACGATGCTCACGTATTTCGTCAATTCGATTGTAATTTGTTATTTTGTACAGCGAAAGGAGAAGCAAAACCAGCCCTAGCATAAATAAAATAGATGGTTCGTAATAGTCGCTCTTATTGGACGAATCGCGTAGCGACTGTATAATGAATATATTCACTGCAGCGAGAAAGGATATGCTTAATATTCCTTCGTTAATGTCTTTGACTTTCGCCTCTTCATTTTCTAACGTGGTGATACCTTCCACAACATCCAAAAAGTTCAAAATGTATCGGTTTGCTGCTATCAAGAACACAAACGGTAACCACATTGCATTTTTTCCCGATACATAGAACAATAATAACGACACAACAAGCGTGGCTAAACTTGTCGTTACCAAGAAGGTTCGTGATAAGAAATCGTAATATTTGTTTGCATATTGTTCCTCTACATCAAGCAGACTATATGGTGAGTATATAACACCTTCAAATACGTCTCCATGTGACGACTTTTTTGAATATTGACCACCTATGGCATTTGATTTAACCGGTCTATTGACATCGCTATCTACAGAAAAAAATGCGTAGATGTTCGTCCCTCCTTCATAATGGCTGCTGTTGAAAATAGTATCCAGAAATTTAGGGTGGGGTGAAAAAATAGAGAACAAGAACGTGTAGTTCGCTTGTTTAAGCAATTCCTCAAAGGTGAGACCCAGTAGTTCCTCTATTTGGTGGGCGCGTAAAATGAACCGATAACTGGTATTGTAATTACCGGGATCATTTTTCACACGTTCATACACTGAAACTGGGTATTTATATTCACCTACCTGGATTTGCGGATTATCGTTGTTGTATTTTATCCAATCCACATAAGACATGTCGTCCAACATCTTGAGGCGTTTGGATATCTCGGCATTAATTTTCTCATTCAGTTTTGATTTGTTTTCAATGTTCCATTGCATATGATCTGTTTTGCTTCCTACGACGTACGAATGCCAGTTTAATACGTATGTTTTTATGTAATACATCTGGTAAATAACCATAACTGTGTATATGATTATCAGCAAATAGGCCTTGTTAGTGATTATGTTGGAGACAGACATTACTTATATATACCCAGAGAAAATAGATAGATAGGTAGATAGTTGATTGTCCAAAAACAAAGAATGAATCAGGTAGCATACATAAGTCCACAATTTCCACCGACAAAGGTGATAATATTAATTCTCTCCTCAAAAAAATGCAGGTCAAACGAGTAATCGTATATTCTCCATATAGGCTTATTCACACCGATAACCTGACCCGTCTGTGGATCACACACAGTTATCACTTGCGCAAGTGGATCCAAATCGGGGATTTGGGTAGTGAACTCCAACTCCACGGTGCTGAACCTGTTCATATTTGTCGCTCCTGCCGGCTGGTTGTCTATATACAAAGCACCAGAATTCATGCTAAAATTATAACAATATAATCCCGACGGTGCAGCGCCCGGGGTCCGTACATACTTTTCCACGTAATTGAAAACGCCCGCTGGCTGCAGGTTTTCTCTATACTCACCGTCAAAAAGGATACCCAGATTTTCCAGAATTGTTGGCTTGTTCTGTGCATAGAATTCACCCGTCACCATAAGACCTGTTTGGAGACCACCTGGATTTACGCCTGGACCTATAGGAACATCAATAATGTTACCATTAGCATCTATTTCCTCGACAGTATATGTGCCGTCTGTTGGTGCTGAAGTAAGGTCTGCTGGCAGATAGTTATAAGGCCAATTGGTGTAATTGCTCCATTCATTGCGCAAGTTGGCGTCGCTTCTCTGAAAATAAAAAAGGTAATCTGTCACGAGCCCCAGAGAATTGAGGTCCACCTTGTGTGCCCCGGTCACGTTATAGAATATTTGTTCACGTGGCTGCTTAAATATATATTTTTGCTCGTTGCTTGCAAACAACCGCGACTCGTCGTTAGACAAGAAACAATAGGTACATGTAAGATGCACATTGCTGTCCCATATAGACCGTTTGTCCGTATATGCCGCCTCATTTAATGTGACATCAGGTGGAGGCTGTACAAATCTGTAAAACTGCATGTACTCCTGGTTAAAATTGGGCGCAACATAGGGGAAATTAAACTCACTGTCAAAGACGTCGCGAATCTTGAATAACTGGTTAATAGGACGGAATGTAACATTAACCATGAGTTCATTGTATTGCAACGATATCAACGGGAATGCTCTCTGTGATTTGTTACAAAACCATGCATTTAGTGGTATATAAAGAGTTTTACCGCGAATAGACGGCTCAATACCGCTGGTTGAGTCGTTGTAGTAGGCGTTAGGGTACGTGTTGGACCGAGCACCGCTATTCGCAGGATCATGCACGTCTTTTGTATCGCCGGTCATCTCTTTGAATAAAAAGCGTTTTGTCCCTGTGGAATCACGCTGTATTTGCGCCAACATGTAATCTCCGGAAAACTCCTGCAGTTTTTGATTTCCGCACGTGATGGTTATTTTTGAAATCATCTTGGTACCTAAATTCTCTATCCATTTGTATTCGTATGGAGACCATTGGTTTCCAGTATCCTCTTTAGGTGGCTGGATGGGAGACCATATATTAGGAAGGTCCAATGTAATGTATGTATCCATTAATAAATCGGCATATCTGGGTATCTTAAACTGGAAAGTGGATTCTTCCGTCAGGTTCAGCATTTTGGACCCCTCGTAGTCCACCCGAAACTTCTGTAACCCAAAATTTGTTGTTTTAGCATAGGTTGTCTTAAAAAACGTTTTTGTGGGATTTCCATATAATATGATTGATTGTTGTCCTTGGCTAACAAGAGACAAGAGTCCTCCTGCCATCGTATTACTATATACTTATATTATTTAACCTTATATATTTAACCTTTTGTTGATATAATAATATCTGGTTATATCAATATATGGAAGAATCAACTGTTAATAAATACACAAACAAAATATCTGAATCGTTCAGCAAAGCTGTGGACACGATAAAAAAGACAAACCCCCGGGATGTTATGCGCAATCTCAACCAAAACATGGCTGTTGTTGTCATCAACGTGTTCTTGGTGATTGCTATTGTGTTTATGTTTTGGAACATGTACTACAACACAACATTGGAGAAAAAGCTGTGCAAAAAGGTCAATGCAAAATACGAAGAAATGAATGGAAAAATATCATCTATTACAGCAGGAAAAAAGGTTGCGAAGGACGCGCCCAATAACTTTGAGTACTACTTAAACGACTATTATATAAAATCCGCATACAATGCGTGTAGCGTAGGAAATTACCAAAATAGCGCAGTTTCCTTGTGCATTCTTAAAGACATACTAAAACAAGGCGTAAGGTGCCTTGATTTTGAGATTTATTCCATCGATAACAATCCCATAGTGGCAACATCCGTGGACAAAAGCTATTTTGTGAAGGAAACATTCAACTATGTTCCGTTTGCCAATGTTCTACTCACGCTTCGCGACTATGCATTCTCCGCTTCAGGAGCTCCTAATCCACGCGACCCAATTATCATACATCTTCGCATCAAAAGTTCCAACCAGAAGATGTTTTCCAACATGGCCAACATGTTCAGGAAAATATCCGATGTCATGCTAGGCAAGGACTACAGCTTTGAGAACCATGGCAAAAATTTAGGTAGGACGCCTGTAACAAACTATCTTGGAAAAATTATTGTCGTTGCGGACAAGAGTTATCCCGACTTTCTCGAGAGCAAGGCGCTCAATGAATTCATCAACATGACAAGCAATTCCATCTTTATGCGAGCACTGCGCTTCACCAAGGATGTGAAACTAACACCAGACGTCGCAGAGCTTAAAACATACAACAAACAGAACTTTACAATTGTTTTGCCAGACGATACAATTGACCCAGACAACCCGAACCCGCTTCTTTCGCGAAATCTGGGGTGCCAAATGGTGGCGATGCGTTACCAGAAACCAGGCGCGTCCATGAACGAAGACATGGACTTTTTCTCACAACACGGTCACGCGTTTGTATTGAAGCCCAAGGAGCTCAGATATATACCTGTTTTTATTGATAAACCCAAACCACCTAACAAGAAATTGTCATACAAACCTCGTAATGTCGGCAACAAGTCAGGTCTCTACAAGTTTGATATTTAGTTTGCGTTTTCTGCGTTTTCGTTATTATATCATGTATTCAGAAACAGAATACACGATACATCTGTTCTCTTCTTTGATACCGTATTCTATTTTCTCTCCGTTATATATACATCAGTTTCCTATGTCAAGAGTCTGCAAAAAGAGCATGCCTTTTGAAGAATGCGAGCTTGCCATTCTACGCATGGCAGTGGACACTGCACAAGATAAAATGGCGAAGCGTGTTGTATCGTCTCCCGCTATCAAGGAAATGACAGTGATTGTGGAAAACTTCATTAAGAAACGAGGGCTTGTTCCATACGGAGGAATCGCTATCAACAATATACTACCCAAGGACGATCAGTTTTACGACGAGGAGACGGACATACCCGACTACGACTTTTTCTCGCCCAACGCCATGGACGATGCAATACGGCTTGCTGATATCTATCATGCAAAGGGATACAAGCATGTAGAGGCAAAGGCAGGACAGCATTTCGGTACATACAAGGTGTTTGTGCAATTCATTCCTGTTGCAGACATTACGTATATACCCAAACCCCTATTTGACTCACTCAAGAAGAGTGCGGTCGTGGTGAATGGGATTCCATACACGCCTCCCAATTTTCTGCGCATGTCCATGTTTTTAGAATTAAGCCGACCTGCCGGCGACACAAGTCGGTGGGAGAAAGTGTTCAAACGCATGAGGTTGCTCAACAAGCACTATCCCCTGAAGAACAAATCGTGCAATGACATAGAATTCCAACGACCTATGGAGTTTTCCAAAGACGAAGCCATAGCTATTTTTGAAGTGACGAAGCAGACGTTGGTCAATCAAGGTGTTGTGTTCTTTGGAGGATACGCGTTGTCTCATTACTCCAAATACATGCCCAAGTCCTTGCAAAAGAAGATAAACCCCGTCCCGGATTTTGACGTTCTTTCTCACGATCCCAAGTCCACCGCTGAAATACTCAAGGAACGTCTTCAGGACGAGAACGTGGAGCGAGTTTCTATTGTTCGTCACAAACCAATAGGCGAGGTGATACCCGAGAGATACGAAATAAAGGTAGGCGAGGACACCATATGCAATATATACCCTCCCATAGGATGTCACAGCTACAATATTATTGATTTGGACAAGCGCGAGGTCAAGATCGCCACAATAGACACCATATTGAGTTTCTACCTAGCATTTTTATATGGATATTCCAGCTACGGAGAGAAATACATTGAGCGCCTACTCTGCATGTCCCAATTTCTGTACGACGTACAGGAAAAAAATAGGTTGTCGCAGAAGGGGCTTCTCAAGAGGTTTAGCATAACGTGTTATGGACACCAAGAGACATTGGAAGAAATTCGTGCTCACAAGAACGAGGTGTTTGAGAAACTGAAAGGTATGAAGGGAACAAAAGAATACGATCTACATTTTTTGTCGTATAAACCTGACGAACTGCGCGGCAGAGTAAAACAACCACATAAGAACACGAAAACACGACGAGGAAAAGCAACGACGACGAGAAAGAGGACAGTAAAGTCCCGAAGATCAGGCGGAAAGAGACACGGAAAACGAGGGACCGTTCGCAAAAGAAGGTAGCTGGATGATCGGATGATCGGGTAAGTAAAAAAAATGATTTATATTCATCCTACATTGTGCTATATAGAAACAGGGATAAGGTAAAATAAGAGCAATGCAATGAATGACCTTGTGATCGTTGCGTCGCTTGGATTAGGTATATGTGCGTCGGTTGCAGTGACGTATAAGCTCATCATGAAGGACTCGTGTTATGGAGTATCACACCGCGTGGTAAAATATGATAACGACTTAGTATTATATGCTCTACGTGCCGTACATGATTACCACAATGCAAATCATTGCGCGACGAAAATGATAAATACGGCTAGAGAAAAGTTGTTTCAGCGATATCAAGAGTACAAGATGATGAAGAGGGACAATGAGTTTGGTATCCCCAAAAGGTATATGGAGGTGCGCATGAACCAGATATACGAAACTCTGCAATTCATGAATCCTGTATAGATATATAGAGTAATGGAGTAGACCACAGGAAATCAGTATATTACATCTTTGAATATTTCAGTTGTCACCACGCTATACGCTGTTTTATATGAAACACAGACTCAATAAGAACGACCCATTCAACAATGGCAACGAAATATGAAAAGAGTCTCATCCTATTTACCACAATTTTGCAACCCACCAACACAACCATGTATATTTGCGCAATCATAGCAATCATCCAAAGAGCAACAATGAGTATGTGTGCGACGATATATGCAGATATATATACTACATAAACGGTTATACTACTACACGTTGAATAAACGCAATACGCAACCATCGTTGTATCCCTCTTCAATTGGCAAACTACACCACACACGGTTTGTGGTGCATTGTTTATTTTGCGTTGAAAACTACATGTGTGGTAACACACAATACATTTGTCCTGGCGTACATAACTGGTTATATGATATACGATATCAATTGGTAATTCGGATTCCCGGATAACACACGACGACTGCATGAATTGATATTTGGTGATATATATATATTTATTGATATATCATCAAGAGAAAAGTTTATGTTGTTATCATGTACACGTTTATCTATTCAAATGAATCGGTTTTTCTTTTCCTATTGTTGAATGTTCGCTCTATCAATAACGGTGGTCTTGGCAATAGACTTGATGATTTTTCCAAAATCCCTCTTTTCCGCGCTTTCGTCGGCAGGACCACACGACTCAACCATCATTTTCAAGTACATGCCATTTTTGCGGTTGTTATATTCTTTGCACCCTGGATTTTCTTTCTGCCAATCGTCCATAAGCATGAGATTTCGCGTAGATAGGTTTTTGATCGCCATGGTCAGCTTGTCTTTGTTGTCGTCTCTTTCCCACATATTGTTATTCTTTATATGCAAAACTTCTCTCTTTGCATCGCTACAGTGGATCGGTCTTTTGGTCACGTCAAGGTCGTTGAGTCCTTTTACAAATGCGCGCGAGATTCCTTCAGCATAACCTAGCTCGCCAACATTTTCTAGGTCTCGTAAAGTAAGCTTGAGTGAGTTCACAAAGTCCGTGATGTTCAATGCATCCTTGCACGTCTCGTTCAAAAAAAACTGGAGATTGAATGTCTTGTTATGACTGTTGTTCATACTGTTATGGCTATTAGTATGATTCGTGTTATTGACATTGTGATTACCCATATTAGATTTCATCATATCTACCATCATGTTGCGCATTTCACGATTGTCCTGGATAAGATCTTTGATTATCTGATGTGAATCATTCTCGGTCGTTTGAGTAGCAGATATGTCAGTATCAGATATTTCACTGGCGTTATCGTCTGCAGACAGATTCGGTTTTTCAGGCATTTTTTGCGTAAAAAAACACGCCTTTTTGTGACGATAATATCCACTGTCGTATTTATACTTCTTACCACATTCACATGTAAACTCCATGTTGGCATTTTTTACTATCATTTTACTATCATTTTCACTAGCATTTACTATCATTTTGTGTTTTCGTGTCATAATATGTTGTTTATAATTACTTAATTTGCTGCAGTTAAAGTTACACATTTCACAAGAAAACAATTCGGCATTTTTTGGCATTTTTGGCATTTTTTTACTATCCATTTTCCTTAATATAATGATAGTAAAAAAATGCCGGAACAAAACGCGATATTATTCAAAACTTGGTGGAAAATTTTTATCGTCACAAATTGAAAAAATGTAAAACATCGCCAGACGATAAAATTTCATTATGGTCTCATCGAAAAAACGCTTATTTTTCTCCAAAAGTTTTTCTGGGAAGTCAGAATTGGACATTATTTTTGTCCATTTTCGGATCCCCAGAAAAACTTTTGGGAAACAAATGTGTATTTCTATCGATATGAATAGTAACTATAGTAGAAGTATTGAAAAGAGTATAAACACATGTTGTTGTGTTTATTAATGGTGTTATTTTATGTTGTAAATTTCAACGATGACGACCGGAAAAGGCGCATGATCAACCGGTTCAGGGCGGTGGACATAGATCTGCATTTTATTGACCCGGTGTATGAAACAGACCCTCGTATCCGCGAAACCAATCTATATAAACGAACAAGCGCCATTATGTTACAGCATATTGATTCCCTTCATCATTTTTATTATAACACGTCCGCCGAGCACTGTGTTGTTTGTGAAGACGACATTCATATCTCAAAATCAATTGCCGATGATATGCCAAACATTATCAACACGTTCACTGAAATGAACCTGGATGTGCTTCTCCTTGGATATTTGTGGCCTACCGACATTCCGGACAATTTTCATTTTCCGGTGCTGACAGAAAGCACTATCAACAACAAGTACAAGATAACGGGTTTTCCCGACGATTTGTGGGGTTGTCAAATGTATCTGGTGTCCAGATCTCATGCACGATACATTATGGAGACCTTTACCATCAAATTTGCAGTGGATAATCTGGAGAAAATACACTACAACCCTGATTGGACCATCACAAAATACGGAAGGCGAGGGATTATCACGCCAATGTTAGCGGTTGAAGAGGGAGACGATAAGTCGGGCCATGCAGGTCAGACTGGGTTTCACAAGGATTGCCACGATCACAATTTTAATCCGGATATTCACATATAATTCGCGTATTTTTACTCATCATCATACATGAGTGAAAATGCTTATGATATACTAACGCATATTGGTTAGCGAAATCCCCTTTGCTAGCAAATAGTATAGAATCCCGAACAGTACACTACTGACAAGATATCCGTATAAATTGTAATTTCCGTCACTAAGGAACAACATAGGCAAATAGACAAGCAGATACTTCTTGAAGAACGGAAGCTGGAACAGGAAAAAAAGGATCGCCAGTAGAAATGGCGTTTGAAACTCGTCGTATGTCTGGTTCAACATGTCCTCCTTGTTTGTCCTGGAGTTGTACGCGTCCATAACTGCATCATCGTCTTCCTCGTCTATATAGTCAGCTGTACTCGTTTCCGGGATGTAATTAGGCTGAATCTGTTCGTCTTGTGAAATATGATTGGATGTCACAGGGATATCCCGTGAGGGAAGTTGCGTAGCACCATTCATTGCCGCCTGTTGGAGTCCAGATACAATGCTGTTTATGTTACTATTATCAAGTTGTGTTTCTCCAGAAGAGCCTACAACTGCAGACTGACTGTTGCTCTCATTTGCGGTCAATGTGACATTCTCATTAGAACCACCACTTGGATCCACAGGTAAATCCTGAATGCTTGTTGTGTTGGACATATACTCTCTCTAGATACATTCAGAGACGTGTATGTACGCATAGTTCAAATACTCGCCGAGACCTATTTGAACAATGCTAATGTTTTATCCTTGTTACATTTCGTATGCGATCGTGAATACGTATAGCATTTATCGTTAAACTTAAATACTTGCCCATCAACGTCTTCAATGGCGGGTGCCGTGTAGACTAAACAGTTTTTCCCTTTGCACGCTGACCTAAATAATGAAGCCAGACCCAACCCTAGAATAACAGATAGCATATACTTTCCCGTTGTTGTGTGTAAAAGCCGTGAGATAACCATGATTTGCACAGAGTATATATTAGGAAGATATTATTTGTTCATTATGCCTGATAACACATGGTCTATAGTATGATATTTTTTCCTATCGTCAATGTATAGGTTATTCATGCTATCCAGGAATCATAGTATCGTTTACTTTTTAGCAGGGTGCATGCCTGTGCGCGCATTACTCACTGTGATCCCTCTTTACATCGGCAAAGATATGTTATTTTATTATGGGTTGGTATTGGCTGCTATAGCCATGTCCTTCCTATATCTGTATTTTGCAAATGCACGCATGAACGCTTTTGAGGCGGGGGGTCGTACATGGTGGGCCGATTTCCGTCTTCTCCATGGACTGTTATATTTATGTGCGGCTATTTATTCGCTACAAGGACATAGGATAGCCTGGTTGCCTCTCTTCGTAGATACATTATTAGGGCTCGCATTGTTCATATACAAACGCCTACTATAGCAAGCTTGCATGCGCATAACTATTCTTGAATATCTACCGATTTGGCATCAGGTGTGCATGTGACCTCTTTGTAGTTGTAGGCAAAACAGTTGTCTGCCTTGTCTTTGTAGAGAACATCGTTTACGTTTTCGGGGGTGGGGTAAATGTACACTGGATGAAGCTCTTCTCCCCACACGTAGATAAATAAAA
>ERZ807291.2254-NODE-2254-length-29457-cov-14.012550_pt1 | contig 29457 bp, 25 predicted proteins | sample MGYA00521257_ERZ807291 | MGnify/ENA primary metagenome ERZ807291 (study PRJEB31413, sample SAMN03169783) | marine metagenome | biome: Marine; feature: Water; material: Subsurface seawater | place: North Sea | collected 2011-04-28 | depth 1 m m ...
GGAGCACTATATGAAGGACCTCCTCTATATCCAGGATATCCACGCATATTTCCATATCTATTATAATAGTTTTGTCTATCCATTTCTCTCTTTAAACGATCCATTTCCCTTGTATTTCCGGTTTGTTGAGCGAGTCTAAGTTGATCTTGTAAGCTAAGACCGCTAGATTGTCCTTGTTGATGTTGTTGTCCCTGATCACCTTGACCTTGACCTTGCCCTGATGCATTAGAATCAGTTTGTTGGGGACTAGAAGAAACACCAGAAGCGCTTGGATCAGGTTGTACGGCTGTTAATTTAAGAAATTCTTCTAATATTATATTAATTTGATTTAATATTTCTGAACTTTCTTCATCAAAATCTTCTTCATTAATAAATTTATAAGGTAGTAATTCTCTTAATGAAGAAAGTTTGTTTATAAAAAGCTTTAATTTTATTTCTTTTGTAGAATCACCACCACCTTGGTTAGGTGGTTTATAAATATATTTTTTACCTGAGCCATGAACAACCACCCCATTAACTGTTGTATCTTTTCCGTTTAATATACTTAAGAGCTCAGTTAAATTAACATCATAATTATTACCATGTCTATTAGGCCTACTAATATTAATTTTAAAATTCCCATGGTCATAATTATTAATTGTAAGAGTCATATTTTTTTTCTTCGGACGGGCCAGAGTGTACTGGCTATTAATACACTTATCTAAATTTTGTAGAGATATCCAACTATCATTTTTAATCGTTAAACAATAATCACCTTCAACAGGCGCGGTGTATATACGGCGGTCCGATCTTATAGCTTCTTTTCTTTCGATTTCCGCTTGTGTCGGCGACATCGTTGCGACAACCAAACGAGGTTCTGTGCGTCCAAATGCGTTCGGATGAGCGGCGCGTGTTTCTTTTATTAATCGTTTTGATTCTGCTATTCTCTTATTCACTGCTTGTTGGGCATCCTCCTTCCGTTGTTGTATCTCTTTTGTGATATTTGTAATACCTTCATTGATTTCTTTAACTAAATCTTCATTTATTCCTCCTTTTGTATACCCATACCCAAATAATCCACGAGTTTTTTTTCTTGCATTCTTGTATAGTTTTAAGGCCTCGGGTAAATCATTTTCCTCTTTTTTTTTTTTTGCTGCTGCGATGCTAAATTCAGCTTCTTCTCCGGATTCTTTAATTCTTCTAGCCTGTTCAGCATCCAACCTTTCTTTTTCTTTATCACTCAAAATATTCTCCCCTGCCGCCTTCAAAGCCTCATCTACAGAGCGAAGTCCAAGTAATTCTGCTGTTTCTAATACAACGGAGGGAGTTTTGTCGCCCCCTACAATGTCACCGGTCTCGGTTCCTCTGGACGGAGGAAATTTTTTTACATAATATACTAAACTGGAACGTGGTTTACATATATCGGCTTCAAAACCACCCCCACCCCAGCCTAAGTACCCCCCAAAATCAGTTTCCTTAAACCGATCCCTACCCCTTTCTAGTTCTGGTCCGAGCGCCTTAATTCCCTCACCTATACCTGAAACGGTATTTAGTGCAGCACCCAATCCTGCTCCTAATGATCCCCATACTAATTTCATAGTATTGTAAGGTATTCCTGATATACTTGGTATATAATTTGCACATCCTATTCTCCATAAAGATATTTTTATATTTTCACCATTATATTTTAGAGTATTATCTTTGTATTTTTCTAAATCTATCATTTTTTTCTCTATTTCTACTAATTTAGTTGTTGATGCATCTGAAAAAACATTTTTAGGATCAAGTGAGTCCATCATCATTTCAATTTTATAATATTCATTTTCACTATCATTTTCACTATCATCACCTGTTTCTAGTGGACCTTTCTCACATGTCATATTTTCTATTCTAAAAAATGATCCAAATTCAGCTTCTTCTAATTTTTTTAATATTTCAATTTTTAATTTTTCAAATATTGATCTAGATTTGGGATTAAATTTATCATATCTTGATTCTCTTAAAGGTATTGTATATAAATCTGATACACGTATTTTAAAATATAATGTTCTATATGATTTATTAAAATAATCACCACTTTGATTTTCACTTGTATCATCTTTAACTATTAATCCAATGTTAAAACATTCTCTTAAAATATATCTCATAAGGTCAATATAATTTGTTTCTTTTGTATTAAAATCATGAAGTAAATAACAACGATCTAATATACCTTTAATATTTTTTTTGATTTCATTAAGTTGAACAGTATTATTTTTATCACCATTTTCAATTAATCCTTCAGCATATTTTAAAATTTTTTCAGCTTCTTTCTTTAATTTATTAATTTCGGTATCCGAAACTGCTTGTGTTTGTTTACCAGTAGGATCGCCCTCGTCCACATTACCTGATAGACGAATATTGTATCCAAAATATCCATATAAATCTTTAATATATTTGATTGGATCATCATTATCATCTGGAATACATATTTCAGCAAATTTGTATGTATCACCAGAACCACTAGTTATAACTTTATATAATGTATTATTATGTAAAATTAAACCTTTTATATTTTTCATTAATGATAATGGAATACCATTATACATTAGTTTATGTGATTCACCTTCACCCACTTCATCATCAAAATGAGGTGTGGTGTCTTCATATTTAGCACATTTACCACTAGCATTTTTTATATGAATATCAGGATAAGGTTCATTTTCATCCCCGGTCCATTCATCTATAATAATAAGATCATCTTGATTAATTTCAATATTTTTAATATCTCCCCATTTTTTTTCAAGAGCAATTTTTATATCATTATAAGAAGGTTTAGTACTTTCTTTTCCATATACATATTCAACATTTAAATTAACAACATAAAATACAATTTCACCACTTTTCATAACAGATTTCACACCTTTATCTTTTAATAAATTAAATAATCTACTTGTTTCTTTATATACATAAATTTGGACATTGTTTAAAACTGTTAATTTTTCCTTTAAGGATTTTAGTGATTCTTCGATGGCTTTTTCCAGGTCGACATCACCTGTTCCTTTACCTGTCAGGAATTCTCCCATTCGTCCAGTAATTTTAGTATCAACATCACCAGATTTATCCGTTACTTTCCAGATTTCTTTAAGAAAATCATCAGGATAATCTCTATTAAATTCAATTGGGTTATTGCTCATCACATCTTTAGTATTTACTTCAAAGTAGTTCTCCAAAAAAGGTGAATCTTTAAATTGTACGTAAAACTTATCAGAATCAGATTTATAATGAATATCAGTTAATTTAGCTGGTGAACCATAGGAATTATTAATAAATCTATAATAATTAGTTGTACCAGCATCAAAATTTTCTTCATCTAAATAAAATAAAGATAGATATGGTTGATCAGGATTATCTGTTATTATAACAAACCATAACACTACAATGGGTAGTTTAGTGGCCGCGGCGGCTATCTTTTTGAATTCACCTGCATCATCAACTTTATGTCCTTTTACTTTATCTTTTTCTGTGCCTATGACAGATGTCAATGAAGATACGATAGAATCTATATTAGCCATTATATATATATATTATATTTACAAAAAAAAAATATATTATTAATTATATAATGAATATAAACTGTGATTGCAAAACTATAACTTTCATAATAATATTAGCATTAATTTTATTAATATTAATGGGTGTATTATTTTATAGAGTAAAAAATAATGTAGATGAAAATAAATGTAATTGTGACAATTAATATTTAAAATTATAATAATTATTGTAAATAATATGCCGAAAGGAAATAATGGATTACAAAATCATGGTAATACATGTTATTTAAATTCAGCATTACAATGTTTATCACATATAGATGTTTTGAGTGATGATAATTTTAAACATCAAATTGATACTTATAAATTAAGAGAAACTCCTTTAATAAATGAATGGATGAATATTCAAAATAAAATGTGGTCAGATGATTCAACTGATATAATCAATCCTATTAATTTAATACAAACATTCATGAGGAAAATACATGAAGAAAAAATATATTTTGATTCATTTGTTCAAAATGATTCATCTGAATTTTTAAATCATTTTTTAGAATTTATTCACAAAGAACTATCTAGAAAAATAACTATGGCGATTGAAGGAGAGAAAAAAAATAAATTAGATGAAATGTATTATAATAATTTAAAAAAACAAGAATTACATTTTAACAATAGTTATTCATGTATTGTTGAACATTTTTATTCAAGTGTATTAAGTTTAACTCAATGTCCAAGCTGTAATCATACAATTGATAATCATGAACCAGTATCTATAATAACATTAACATTAGATAATAATAAATTTACATCATTATATGATTGTATAGATGAATATACATGTAAATTTAAATTAGATGATGATAATAAATTTAAATGTGAAAAATGTTCGGAGTATGTTAATGCTGAGAAAAAAACTGTATTTTGGGATTTAGCACCGATACTTATATTTTTAGTGAAGAAATATGATGAAAATGGTGTTATATCAAATCATATTAATTATCCCATTGATTTAGATATGAATAAATATTGTCTAAACTATAAAGAAAAATCAACAAAATATACTCTAAGTGGATTATGTATACATTCTGGGAATTTACATGCAGGACACTATTATTCTATATGTAAAAATAGTTGTGAAAATAAATGGAAAGTATATAATGATTCACAAGTAATTGATATAGATGAAGAAAAAATATTCAATAATCACCCATACTGTTTGTTTTATAAACGCGTCTAATATTCTTCTTCATAATATTCTTCATCCGATTCATCAATAGTTTTATTATAATCTTCATTTAAATTAATATTAATATATATAAATTCTGTTAAATCATAAGAATTATATTTTTTTTTAAATATATCATTTGTAAAACCATCTGCTATATTTTTCATATTAATAAATAAATCAGTAATATCTGAACAATATATAGAATCAAAATATTCAAAATTATTATCATATTTTATGTTAATTGTATTTTTATCTATTATATAACAGTCATATAAAAATTCACATAAATTATTAAATAAAGAATCATCATCTGTATTTAAAGAAAATATATCATTATTTTTAGAAATAAATATATGAATTATATCAAAAAAATAATTAATCATATCAATATTATTATTAATCCAATCAATTTTCATTATTTAAATTTATTAATATAATATTCCACATTAAATTTAATCATATCTAACGAATCATCAGAATTTAAATATAATATTCTTTTATTATTTTTAAAAGTTAATCTACCTCTTTCAGATGTATGATTCATATTTTTAATATGATCTTCATAATTATTAGGATATAATTTTTTTAATCTTTCTATTCTTTTTTCTTCATCAATTTGTAAAACAATATAAATCCAATCACAACTATCTTCTTGTAATATATCTAGTTCATTTTGAAATCTTAAATCATCAATAATACAATGTGTATTACCTTTCATACTATTAATAATATATTTAGCCCATACATCTGGATCAATTTCTCTCATTTTACTTGCAATATTAATTAATAATGATCTATCTTTAATAGATTTATCCATATTAAATAATTCAGATGCCAAGTCTTTAATTTTTTGACCGAATGAATAAATAATATATTTTTCATTTGTTTCTTTAATAATGTTGGCGATTGTTGATTTACCAGAGCACATAGGTCCTGAAATAGCTATTTTCATATTTATTATTAAATAAAAAAATAATAAAAATCAAATTTTAAAAAAAAAATAAATATTAATTTATACAACTCATTGTGTAAATGCCATATTAGTTGCTCTTATAATATAATACATAATACCTGCTATAATAATAATGCTTACAGGTTGGAATAAACTATATAATACATCAAGTAAGAAATCATATTTAGTCGCTTTATTATCAGGATATTCTTTTGTCCAATCATCAGTGGGAGAACCACTTAATGAACTTTTAACTTTTTGATTATCAATAACTGTCATAAGATTATAGAACAAATATAAATAAGTTATCAAGAATACTATACAAGATACACCACGGATATAAAATTCAACAGCTTCACCACTATCTGTAAATCCAGTTGATTTAAAACCATCAACTAATATAACATATCCAAATACTAAAATAGTAAAAGGTAAAATATTATGTAATATATTGTGAATAGTGTCTCTTGAAGTAAAGTTTTTACCTTGTTTAGACCTTAATCTTATAGTGAAAGCATATAACCATACAAATTCAGTTACCAAAGTAAATATAATATATAATGTTGTCATAATAAATATATGTGGATATGCTAAATGTGGTTGAAATTTAACTAACATTACAGCAACTAGCATAAATATTCCATAACTATATGCGAGTCTAAAAAATTCAGATGTAGTTAATGGATTAAATAATGAAAATTTAGATTTATCATCACCTGATTCATCACTTGAAGGTGACGGTGATGGTGGTGATGGTGTTGGTGCTGGTGTTGGGGGCGTCGGTGCTGGTGTTGGGGGCGTCGGTGCTGGTGCTGGTGCTGGGGCTCGAGTGGGGGGTGTTGGGGGCGTCGGTGCTACTGGGGGTTTAGGTGTTGCAAGTGTTGTCGTAGTTGCAGGAGGTTTAGTAGTTGCTGGTGGAGTATGTGTATGTGATCCTGCTTTTTCAGTTGTTGATGTATATGGATGACCGGGCATTATATATAATATAATATAAAAAAAAATATATTATTAATTATAATGAAGAAAACAAATATTAGATTAAATAATTATTTTTTGATAAAAGATAAATCAAAATATTTTTTATCAAATGTAGATAATTATGACACATGGAGAAAAGATATAGATTTAGAAGAACATATGGGTGAAGAAGTTACAGGTGAATATAATTCTTTATCAGAAAAATATAATGTAAAACATACTGTAAATTTCATTACAGATCAGTCAGGTGGATGAGGTGCGTCGAGCGGCTTTATTGGTAGAAATAAAGTCGGTGGTGGATGTTTTGGCTCTATTAAACCAAAAAATGAATATATATCTCAAAATGGTGGTGGATGAGGTAGATCAAAACTTAATAATTAAATAAAATCTTTATATAAAATTTACCATATGATATTAATATTTTAAATCTTAATATTAATTGAAAGTGTGAATTTGAAATTATATAAAGAATAATTAATATATTATAAAAATGAAATTACTTATTAATACCGGAAACAATGTATTAAATACACTATATTCTAATCACGAACATTATAATCCAGGTGATAGTGGTATTGATCTATTTTGTCCAGAAGAAATTACTATTAAACCAGGTGAAACTGTTAAGATTAATTTACAAATTAAATGTGAAGCATTAAATGATAATGAAGATAGAAGTGTTTCTTATTATTTATATCCAAGATCTTCTATTATTAAAACACCTTTAAGACTAGCAAACTCAGTTGGAATTATTGATGCTGGATACCGTGGTAATATAATTGCTTGTGTCGATAATATTAAATCTGAATCATATACAATTAAACAGGGTGATAGATTATTTCAAATATGTGCTGGTAATTTAGAACCAATCGAATTTAAATTAGTAGATACATTATCTGAAACTCAAAGAGGAACAGGTGGATTTGGAAGTACAGGCAAGTAAATTTGATATTTAAAATTAAATTATTTATTAAAATAATAATGGATAAAACAGCTGATCGTATTAACCGTCAAACACTTGATTTCACTAACAAAGTATATGAAGAATTATCAACTATTACTCATCAAAGAGAAGGTTTAAGATATTTTAATTATGATCTTAATGATGAAAATATTGATGATAAACTATATAAAATATTTGATCTATTAGGTGATATTTATAATTCTTGTATTGAAAAGAAAACCGGATGGTTAAATAGAAAACCACCTCTAAAACCTAAAAAGCTATTTCCAGAAGAAGGATTACCTAATGTAGATATTCACACTCCATCGCCAAGGACACCCGTAAAGAAGAAAAAGTCAAAAAAAATTAAAGTTGAGGTTACAGAAGATAAAAAAGAATTAGATGTATTAGAAACAATTATGTATTCATCTGATGATGAAAATGAAGATATGGTTTTATCTGATGAAGAATCTTATGATAAATTATCAGATGAACAATTAGTATTAGCACCCAATTACAAAGAATCAGATGAATTAGTATTTCTTGGCTTAGAAGAAGATGGTGAAACTGGATATTATGAACAAGCTGGTGATTTAGGTATGGCACATTGTTCTTGGTGTAAAAAAAACTTACCCAAAGAGGATGTATATAAAGCATTTTATAATCACAATGTATTATATGATACACATTCAAAACCCACGTTATCTAAAACACTAGCATGTAAAAATTGCATTGAAATATGTAAATTTGTTAAAATTAGTTAATTTCATTAATACAATCAATAATATTAGTTTCTTTTGTGGGAATCCATTTATTAAATTCTTTATTTAAATAACATTCAACATTAACGTCTTTTTTTTCATCAGTTAATTCTTTTAACCATTTTGATGTTTTTATATTAGGTATAGAAGCATAACTATGTTTAATTAATGTTTTTTTAGTTTCATTATTTAGAAATAATTCATAAATATCTGGTTTAAAACTCTTTACTATTCTAAATGAAATATTATTAGATTTTCTATAATTGATTTTTTTATAATCGTGATCATTGAAGAAATATAAAATTTTTGAATATGAACTTTTAAGTGGAACAAAATATAAACCTCTAATTCTATAATTAAGGTTAGGAATAAAATTATTAATAATATTATCTAAATCACAATAATCAAAATATTTTTTAATAATAATAGGACAAATATTACAAAACGAGTCATCTTTATAATCATTCACAAATATTTCATTAATAATATTCATTCTTTCAGTAATTTGTTTAGAAAATATAGATTCACCTTTATTAGAATAAATATCACCAATGATTAAGAACCAATCATCATCATTATTTTTTAAAAGTTCAGCTTCAAAAAGAGTTCCATTAAAGATTTCTTCATTAAATCTGTAATGGACAAGAAATATCTTAGGATATTCATATCCGTCTTTAATTTTTTTATCAATAAGAAAACAGTAATTTACATCATTAATTTGAGTACAATATAATAAGTATGGAGAACCGATTGTTTTTAGACATATAATATGTGGATTGTTGAAATTTTTAAGATATTGTTCATTAAACATTTTTGCATATCTAGTTTTATATGTTATATTTGTTTTATTACACATATCATCTAAAATTTGTTTTTTTAGATCATTATTTGTAACATTATCAATTTCTTTGCCGCAGAAGCTAGTTTTAGTTAGTGATTTTGAATCCATTTGTATATATATATATATAAATATTATCTTTAATATTTTATCAAATTTATTTTTGTATTTAAGAATATATTAACTTTAAATATTATGAATATTTATTGTAGGAACTGTGGTAAAAAGGGACACAAATATAAAGATTGTTTTCATCCTAGACTAAGTTATGGAATAATTTTATTTAATGAAAAACAAGAAATTATAATGATAGAACGTAAAGATTCTATATCATATATAGAATTTATTAGAGGAAAATATGATATAGAAAAATCTGAATATATTCAACTATTAATTAATAGAATGAATATATTAGAAAAAAATAAATTAGAAAAATATTCTTTTAAAGAATTATGGACCGATATATGTTTTAGTAATAATAATAAAGAATATGAAGGGTGTTGTGAAAAATATAATAATATTGATGTAAAAACATATATAGAAAACACAACATATAATTACAAATATAATGAATGGGAAATACCAAAAGGTAGAAGAAATTTAAATGAATTAAATAAATGTTGTGCAATTAGAGAGTTTGAAGAAGAAACAAATATCAAATTAGATGAATATGATATTTATAATAATCTTTTACCATTAGAAGAAGAATATATTGGATCAAATGGTGAGAGATATAAAAATGTTTATTATATCGGTAAAATAAAAAATAATAATAAAGAATTAACAATTGATTATGAAAATAATAATCAGATATCAGAAATTAAATCAATACAATGGTTAAATAAAAAAGAATGTATTGAACGGATTAGAGAATATAGTGATTATAAATTAAATATTATAGAGAAAATTTTTAAATTTATTCATAGTGATAAAAATAATATAATTTTATAATATATATATATTATGGAAGATTTAGTTAAAATACTAGATTTAAATAATTTTCAATTAAGAGAAGATAAATTTAAACAAGGTGAAGAAGATAAATGTGAAAGTTCTAAATCATGGAAGGCACTTGATAAAATTAACAAACCAAAAGAATATATAGAGGAATTAAATAAAATTAAAACAAATCCGAGATATGAATCATTTATTCAAATATATTTTCATGCTGGTGATATATATCAATTTCAAAAATATGCCTTGTTAAAATCTAGATTATTAAATTATCCATCTAATCCTAAATCAATTAAAGGGTTAGGAATTTATAATGGTTATAATTTAAATACTACTTATAATACATTTTTATATTTATTTGATAAATTAAAAAAAGGTATATATGTATCTATCAAAGATAATAAATTAGATATATTTTTACCATTTAGTAATATAGGATATAAAAATAATTGGTCAGATGTATTAGAAAAAATAAATCCAAAATTAATGGGATGGCTAAAATCAAGAAATTATAATGTTAAAGATCCATCTCATTGGTATGCAAATAATTGCATATTAAATACAAATAAATATAAATTTTCATCTGATAGAAAAGATTATATTGTAGAAGGTGATAAAACAGAAGTTCCATTTAAATATTTCTTAACATATTTCTTAGAAAATATAAAAAAAAATGGTAAGAAATTAGATGATGTTGATTTTTTCTTTTCACCAAGAGATTTTCCAGTATTTAGAAAAAATAATTTAGAACCATATGTAAATTTATTAGGTAATAAAAAATTAGAAGATGAATATATTCATGATACTTATACTCCTATTTTATCACAATGTGGTAAGAAAGATTTTTATGATATACCAGTTCCAACAGAAGATGATATGATGAGAATTACAAAAGATATTTATCCTGACACATGTAAAAACAATTATTCAAAAGATATTGATTTTGAAATAGATTGGAGTGACAAAATAGATAAATGTGTTTTTAGAGGATCAGCTACTGGTTGTGGTATAACTATAAATGATAATATGAGATTAAGATTAGCATATTTATCTGTTTTATGGGATAAGAAAAATATATTAGATGCTAAATTAACGGGACCCAATAAAAAACCAAAAGTAGATGAATCAGTAAAATCATTTGGAACAATTAGATTAAATGAAAAAGGTGAATTTATTCATAAAGGAGTACATGTAAAAATAGGTAAACAAAATTTTATGAAATTAGAAGAACAATCAAAACATAAATATATATTAAATATAGATGGACATGTAAAAGCATTTAGATTTGGTAATGAATTAAGAATGGGATCTGTTATATTATTAGTAGATTCACCATATACTTTATGGTTTCAAAATAAACTTAAACCATATGAACATTATGTACCAGTTAAATCTGATTTAAGTGATTTAGAAAAACAAATTAATTGGTGTAAACAAAATGATGATAAGTGTGAACAAATCGCAAAACATGCTCTTGATTTTTATAATAAATATTTATCTAAACAAGGAACATACGATTATTTTTATAATTTACTAAATGATTTAGGATCTATTCGCAAAAAACCAGATGTAAAAAAATTAAGTGATAATAAATTAAATATAATTGTTTCTTATAGAGATCCTGGTGATGGATATAGAGAAAGACAATTAAATATATTTAAAGATCAAATGAAATTAATATTTGATGGAAAAATAGATTATCATATTTATATAATTGAACAAGAATCAGTTAGAGATAATTATGATAAATTACCTGATGAATATAAACAATCTGGAACAAAAATGGCGAAATTTAATCTAGGTATGTTAAAAAATATAGGTTTTATCATTGCCAATAAAGAAAATAATAAAATACAAAATGCATATTATGTATTATCTGATGTAGACTTATTACCTAGTGAAGAATTAATAAAAGATTATTTAAGATTTCCAGATACTCCTATACATTTAGGAAATAAAGGAACAAGATATAATATTAAAGATGATGATGATAAGTTTTTAGGTGGTGTATTATCAGTAAATTCAGACGATTTTTTAAAATGTAATGGATATCCTAATAATTTTTGGGGATGGGGTGGTGAAGATAATGCTCTTAAACAAAGATTAGATACAAATAATCTAGACATTCAACGACCAGAAGGATCTGTAATTGATTTAGAAGAAATGACTATTAAAGAAAAAATGCAAGATTTAAAAGATAAAGATACAAGAGAAAAAAATAAACTTGAAAAATTATGTAGTGATAGCTCTGTATTTTATGAAAAATATAAAAATATTGAATATGATGGAAAGAAAATTCAATGTGATAATTTAAATAATTGGGATAAAAATGGATTAAATACAATAGAGGATTTATATAAAATTGTAAATAAAGAACAATATGGTGGTGGAAAAAATATATCTCATTATAAAGTTGAATTAAAAATACCAGGTGTTAGTTTATCAGATGATAAAATAACTGATAAAACTTCAACAAATGATTTATATAGATATTATAATGAATGTCAAGTTAATATTAATACCGGAATTAATGTATCTGAAAATGAATCTACTAAATTAATAATAAAAGAAATTCTTGATAACAGAGATTTAGATGATGATCAAATGAAAATATTAGAAGAAAGAGACTATTTAACCTATCCTGATCATAATGATCCATCTTTTGTAAATAAAATATCAGAGAAAGCTGAATTTTATGTGAATAAAATAAATTTTAATAAGGAAAACTTATGTGGAAATAAAGAGTTTGAATTAGCAAATCACCAAAGATTATTAAAAAATTTTGTTAATAATAATACACCATATAGAAGTTTATTATTATTTCATGGAGTAGGTGTGGGAAAAACATGTACAGGTGTTACAATAAGTGAATCATTTAGAGATATTTATACTTCTAAAAATAAAAAAATTATTATAGTTAGAAAATCAGGATTAAGTCAAGGATGGCAGGATACTATATTCGATTCTTCACCAGATAAATTAAATAATCAATGTTCAGGTGATACATTTTTAAATATAGCTGAGGAATCTAATTTATTTGATAAACAAGGTGATTCATTAAAAAGATCTACTAAAAAATTAATAAAAAACTATTATGAGTTTTATCAATATGGTACATTTTCTGGTATGATTAAAAGAATTATTGGGAAAACAACTGATGAAGATATAATTAAAATGAAAATAAAAGAATATTTTTCAAATAGATTATTAATAGTAGATGAGTATCATAATTTAAGAGAAGAAACTGAATCATTAAATGATGATGGTAGTAATGAAGTGAAAACAGCTTTACAAAATTTAAAAAAAGTATTAATGTATTCAGAAAATTTAAGAGTAATATTTTTGACGGCGACACCTATGTTTAATAATGCAAAAGAAATATTTCAATTATTAAATCTTATGTTATTAAATGATAAGCGTCCTTTAATAAATGAAAAAGATTATATTGATAGAAAAACTGGTAAAATTAATTCGTCAGGTGTAGAAATTATAAATAAAAAATGTAGAGGATATATTTCATATTTAAGAGGGGAAAATCCTATAAATTTCCCATTAAGATTACATCCTAATGATAATAAAGATTCACTAACTATATTACCCAGTCAATCACCTAAAAAAGATATGTTTGGGAAAACAATAGATGAAAAATTAAAATTTTTAATCACATATAAAGATGAATTACAAGGATATCAAAAAGAAATATATAGAAAATATTTAGAAAAAATAATAGAAAAAAAAGGTGATCAAGAAGAAATAAAAATAGGTATTGATAAACAATTACCTCAAATATGTAATATTGTTTATCCATCTGATAGTGATGATAAAGATTATGGGGAAAGTGGATTCAATGAAGTATTTAGTAAATCAGGTAAGAAATTTAAATATAAAAGTAAACAAATTTTAAAATTAAATGAAATATCTGATTATTCAATTAAATTTAAGAATGTATTAGATAATATATTATCATCAGAGGGTATTATATTTATTTATACTGATTATATTTGGTCAGGAGCGGTTCCCATTGGAATAGCATTAGAACATTTAGGATTTAATAAATATAATAATAAGAACTTTTTACAATCAGGTGATATTGACGAACCTTTAAGTTACGATATGAAAAAACATAGAAAAGATTATAAAGATAAAAAAGATTTTAAACAAGCAAATTATATTATTTTAAGTGCTGATGATAGAATATCTGGAGATAATGATAGAGAATTAAAAATATTACAATCACCTGAGAATAAAAATGGTGAACTTGTTAAAGTTATTATTGGATCATCTATAACAGGTGAAGGTATGGATTTTAAAAATATAAGGGAAATTCATGTATTAGAACCATGGTATCATTTAAATAAATTAGAACAAATTGTTGGTAGAGGTATTAGATTTTGTTCTCATAGCGGTTTAGAACAAGAAAAACGAAATGTTACAGTATATTTACATACAGCTTTGTGTGATGGAAATGAAACAACAGACCATTATAATTATAGAAGAGGTGAACGAAAATCAATTGAAATTGGTAAAGTTGAATCTATTTTAAAAAAAAATGCACTTGATTGTTATTTATTTAAAGAAGGTAATGTTATTAAAAAGAAAGATGTATTACCAGTAAAAGTAATCACATCAAAGAAGAAGAGGAAGAATAAATCTATCTATGATGAACCATATACAAAAATTTGTTCATTTCAAAAATCTTGTAATTATGATTGTAATGGAGTAGATGAAACATTATTAGATAAATTAGATGAAGATACACTTAATTATGATACATTTGATGTAAATAATTTTACAGATATTACAAAAAATATTACTAAATATATTAATGAATTATTTAAAAATAAAAATTATTTTTCATTAGATGATATAGTTGAACATATTCAGTATCATAAAAAAATAAATAAATATATAATTTATAATTCTATAAAAGATATTATAGACAATAAAATAACTATTTATAATAAAAACAAAAATAAAGGCTACATAATATGTAGAAATGATACTTATATATTTCAACCATTATTAAATAATGATGAAAGTATTCCTTTATATTATAGAAATCCTATATCTAATAATATAAATAAAATTAACATTGAAGATATAAAAATAGAAGAATATATCCCTGCAACAAATCAATCATCAGTTACTAATACAACGACAATATTACCCATTACTAAATTTAATCATGATAGTATTGTTGATAATATAATAAAAGATTTTGAAAATTTAAAAAAAGATAAAATATTGAATCATTTCATTAAGTTAAATGGTATGGTTAAAATAGTTTTAGTAGAATATTTATTAGATAGATTAAAATATAATGAAAGAAAAGAATATATTAAATATTTAATCTTGGATAAAAAAGATTTAACTTTTAAAAATGATTTAAATTTAACTGATGAAGAAGTTGATTTAATATCATATAAATATTTTGCATATAATTTTATATATGAAGATGGAATGAAAGATAAATTATTTAAATTAGATGGCGAACCAAATGGATTCTTTATAGTGAATAATTTAACTATGAAAGAAAAAGGACTAAATGGATTAAAAAAATCAATAGAATTTTATTTAAAAGATGGTGATAATTTTAATACTCAATCAGGAATAAATCTTAAACAAAAAGATTATATAGATAATGAAAATATTAGATGTTCTAAACCATGGGCATATACATATTTAGATCCTAGCAATATAAATAAAAAAGATAATGTTTATTTGAAAATAGTTGATGATAAATTACCAGGTTGGACACCTCAAAAGAAGAATAAAGGACAACTCATTGATAAGATAAAACCTTATTTTGCAAAACTAGATGGAAGCATAAATATTAATTTATCTAAAATAGATGATTTATATGATCGTAAAATAAAATTCTCAGAATCTGATATATCATTTTTAATAGAAATACTATTTAGATTACAAGATAAATATAATTTAAATAAAAAAGTTAGATTTTTTATAAATTATGATTTAATGTATTATAAATTTGATTAATAATTAAAAAATATTTAATATTATATATATTATGATTATTACAGAACAAATCTTTAATGATACAATTAGTCTTCCATCGAATGAATTGAATAAAGATATTGATAATATATTATTACTAAAACTGAAAAATTTATATGGTGATGTATGCAAAGATAATTATTTTATATTTAAAAATAGTATTTCTATTATATCAAGAAAAATAGGGAAAATTGAATCTTTTAATAATGAAAATTATATTAAATATCAGGTAAAATATAAATGTAGTATTATTTCATTAAATATTGGGGATATAATTAATTGTATTGTTAGTAATGTTAATAAAATGGGTATAATTTCTTATATTAAACTTGAAGATAAATTAGTATCTAATCCTGACGATGATGAATTTAAAATTAGTCCATTAATAATCATTATACCAAATGATATAATTAGCAATGAAGGTGTTGATTTTGATAATATTGTTTCAAAACAAAAACTTAAAATAGAAGTTTTAGATATGAGAATTAAATATAGAAATAATAAAATACAAGTTGTAGGGAAAATTATTCAATAATTTTTAATTACTATATTATGGATATTAATGAAAAAAAAATCTATATTTATAAAAATATTAATAATATAAAATATCATAATGAAATAATTAGTTATATAAAAGATAATGATATTAAATATACTGAAAATAATAATGGTTTTTTTATTAATATCAGTTTAATAGATGAACATATTAATAATATTTATAATATATTAAAATATATTTTATCAAATAATATAGAAAATGATAATTATGATTTTAAAAAAACTATTATATTTAATAATGATATAATTAATAATATAGGACAAAGGAAAATAGTATCAACTGTAAATAAAAATTATAATATTCCTTTATCTAATTTTAAAAAAAAAGATCAACTACTTATTATTGAATCTAAAAAAATTTGATAATTAAAGAGATATTTATTATATATATATATAAAATGGACATTTTTAGAGATCTTAAAAATAAAAATTTCGATTATTCTAATAAAATTAATACTAATAAATATACTCAATCAGAAAATAAAATATCTAATAAACAATCACATACAATAAATAATATTAATTCACAAATAACTAATAGTATTATTGAACAAGTTGATGTAAAAGAAACAGATAATGCTGTTATTAATAATGTTATAAATGAATCCATTAATCATGCTGTTGATAATGAGTGTGTAAAATATACAAAACAAGAACAATCTAAAAAGTATAAAACTGTTTATGAATTAATTCTATCTATTAAAGATCCAAAATATAATATACTTGAAGAAAAAGAAAAAGATACGTACTCAAAAGAAGAAAAATTAAAACTATGTTCTCTTATTGACTCTGAATATGATAATTATAATTTTAATAAGAAAATGTTATCAAAATCATTAATATGTTCTAATTTACAAAAACTTAAAGATAATTATTTATCACTTATATTATTCTATAATGAATATTTTAAAATAAATTTAGTAATCTTTCGCCAAAATAATTATTATAGAACAGGTCTCAAAAATTATGATAATGTTTATGTGACATTTAATAAAGGTAAATGGAGTATCCTTACAAATTTAAATGATAATATTGTATTTTCATGTATGTTATCTGAATTAAATACTTGTATTGACTGTGATGTCAAATCTAATTTTATATATAATCAATATTTAAAAGCCATATCACACTACAAATTAGATCAACTTGTAGAAATTGCAAATGGACTGAATATCGAACTTAAAAATAATAATAAAAAGAAAACTAAGAAAGAACTATATGAAGAAATAAATTTTAATAAATTATAATTATCTTATCTTGATAATGTAACATTTTTTTTGTAAATTTGATTATTTAAAATAATAATATAATATAATATATATATGGACATCTTAAAAAAAGAACAAGATATCCGTGATCACATCAGTGAATCTATTAAAAATGATAATGTAGAATTGGAAGTTATATTTGGTTATGATGATTTACATAATCCATTAAATAAAAGTTTATTCTTAAAGTTATTAGATAATTTTAAAAATAAATATAATCTTGTTTATGAATCAATTAATCTTGATATTAGAAAGAGATTTGAAAACCGTCCAGGACATACAAGATGTAGTATATTAGATATAGATTCTATAAAAAAATATTGTATAACAAACTCTCTAAATGGTATAGATAATTTAAAATTTATAAAGAAATCATTATTTAGAAATGAAACAATTAAACAACCGATAATTAGAAATCGTGAATATAATTATAGATTAACATTAAAAACAGAAGATGAATTAGGATATAATCAAAAACAAATTGAAGAATTTAATAAAACACTTGAAACTGCTGAAAAACATTTTAGATATAAAAAAAGATATAGTTTTGAAACACCTGATAAATTATTTAGAATTGATTTATCTGTTGTTAAATCAACATTATATCATAATAAGAAATATTCATGGGCAAAATCATTTAAATCTGCAAATATATTAAATAATAATGAAGAATATGAACTTGAAATAGAGTATGTTGGATCAGTTGATAGAAAAGATAACGGAGTTATATTAATTAATGATTTCTACAATAAACTTATGGAAGATATTCCTAATCCTAGACAATTAAGTGGAAGTGTATCTAACCCAATGTCTATGGTTGTTCAGGATGTTCCTGATGAAACATTTGAACCAAAAGAAATTTTACAAGATAAAATAGTTGATGTTCCATCATCTTTTAAAGAAATATCATTTAAAACAAGAATTTTAGGGAAAAATATGAGAATTAAAGATATATATTTTACTGATAATCCATTAAATAATGATATTAAAGAAATATTTGATAAAGATCCTGAATTACATGCTACTGTAATTGATTACGATGATGATCTGGATGGAAAAGGAAAATGTGTATTATTACAAATAAATGAACCAAACGAAGAAAGAACTTTAATATTAGAACAATTAGATAATTTATTCCCTGAATATAAAGGTATAGAGTTTAATGTATCTGATTTGACTTCTTCAAAAAGAAAAACATATCTGGATCTTATGAAAAAATTAAATACATTGGATAAAGATGGTATTAAAATGTGGGTTCCTTTGCTTAGAGTTTATAGTGATTATTTTGATTTAGATAAATTAATATTAGAATATTTTGGATCAGATGAATCATCTGGTGGAGGAACTACCGATGATAAAGAACTTATATTCAGTTCAGAAAAATTAGAAACCCTCACTGATAAATGTATAGAAATATTAAATGAACATTTATTATATTCACTAGAATTAATTAATAATACTAAATTAATATTATCTGAATCTTTTAAAGAATCTGTCTTAAAACGATTCAAACAAATAACAGATAAAGATGAAAATACTTTACAAAATTATGTACCTCAACCAGTAACACTTAATTATAAAAATTTATTAATTAACAATGATATTAATATTATTAAAGGATATGCTGTTACTGAAAAAGCAGATGGTACTAGATGTTTATTATTTATAACAGGTCATTCAGGGTATTTAATAACACATAAATTAGACGTAATATCTACTGGTATTAAATTTCCAGATATTCCTGGTGAATGGGTTTTAGATGGTGAATTTATTACTAAGAATAAAGATAAACAAGATATTAAATTATATATGATCTTTGATATATATTATAATAATAATACAACACCTAATCCGGCTTTTAGTTATCCTTGGATGATTAAAGATAAAAAACAAATATCAAGAATGAATATTCTTAAAAATTTTGAAAGTTTAATGAAAAACATGGTTATAAGTGATATAGAAAATATTAGAATAGGTATAAAAGAGTATAAATATGGTGCCATGGAAATATCAGAAGATAAACGTGAATTATATTCAAAATTAATATTTGAAAAATGTAAAGAAATACTTGATAATGAAAAATTAGGCGGATATGAATATAGAATTGATGGTCTTATTTTATTACCTACATATTTGGGTGTAAAAGGTAATAAATTAAATAAATCTGTTAAAAATATAGGGGGGTCTTGGGAATATAATTTTAAATGGAAACCTGAAAAAGAAAATACAATAGATTTTAAAGTTATCACAGAAAAAGATGGAAAAACAAAAAAAGATAAAGTATTTCTACTACCAGATGATGAAGGAAAATATAAAAAAATAGGTATAATAGTTAAATATGATGAAAGATATGATAAAGATTTAAATTTCTGTTTAAAACTTGCTCGTGGTGATAAATTTACATATGAAAAAACAAAACAATTTAACCCACCTGATATATCTGAAAATGTAGGTGTTACTAATATATCATTAACTGATAATAAAATGATATGTGAAGATGGATCAGAAATTAAGGATGGTGATATAGTTGAAATGAGATACAATAAAGATGGATTAAATGGTATGATATGGGAACCTCTTAGAGTTAGAGTTGATAAGATTGTTCCTAATGCAATTGATACGGCAAATAATGTATGGAAAACTATTATAGAACCCGTTACGAATGAATTAATGACAGGTGAAATAGAATATGATTATGAAGAAATGATTGAAGATGTATCAGGTGATACAGGATATTATGTTTCACAAAATAGAAGTGAACAATCATACATCTTAACTAAATTACATAATTATATTAAAACAACATTAATAAATGGTACATGCACTTCTTTTAGTAAAAGAATACAATATTTAGATTTATCATGTGGTAGAGGTGGTGATGTTGATAGATATGTTAATCCTGATAATAATATAAAATTTGTATTGGGATTAGATATTGAAGATGTCAATGAAGCATGTCGCAGATTCTTTATTAAACATAAAAGACCAAAAGGAATATTCTTACAAGGAGATACTAGTCTTAATATTAAAAATAATGAATGTGATATGGGTAATGAACATACTAAATTAATGTTAGATATATTATATGGAGACACTACTATTAAAGAATATAAAAGTTTTAATGGATTAGCGAAACATGGATTTGATGTTGTTAGTAGTCAATTTACTTTACATTACTATTTAAAAGATAAATCAACATTTGATGGATTTCTTAAAAATGTATATCAAAATATTAATAAGGGAGGGTATTTTATAGCGACATTTTATAATGGAAATAAACTATATGAAATGCTTGAAGATAAAGAAGTTATTGAATATAAATCTCATGATGAAGAATTAATATATAAAATTGAAAAGAAAATTGTTAGTGAAGATTTTACATATAATAAGGGTGATACTAGTAATATGTTTGGGAATTCAATTGATGTTTATATGGATTCAATTGGTACTACAAATGAAGAATATTTAGTGAATTTAGATTTCTTAGTAGATTCTTGTAAAGAACATGGATTAGAATTAGTAACACCTAAACCTGATAAGAAATACAGTAGTATATTTAAAAAAGAATGCTTACTTACAGACGGCATTGGATCATTTGAAAATGTAATTAAACATTTATCAAGTATAACTAAATCTGATAAAATTTATCAAGAGATATATAAAGATGCTGATAATATTACAAAAGATAAACACTTACAACTATTAAGTGGATTAAATGTATATGTTATGTTTAAAAAAGTATAATTGATTCATTCGCAGAATAAATTTGATTTCGAGATTCAAGAAATATTTAGAAAACAAATCTGTCTGCTTTATATCGCAGAACTCGTATTCAAAACTTTCAATCGTCTTCAACCGACTTTCTACCGAAACATGGCTCTCATGCTCGATTTCAAGAATGTTCCTGGTAGTTGTTTCGATGACGATGTCGAAGTTTCCATTACTACTGAGGACATTTCTATGGCGCGTGATATCGGTATCCTTACCCCACGCGAAGTCGTATCATCTGACTTCGTTTCTGCGAAGGTCTCTGTTCCGAATGTTCCATCATGGGCGACTAGGGTATCTGGATCTTCCGCTCAGATGTCTCATGACGACGAGTATCTATCCGTCGTGCATGAAGCCGAATTCTTGGCTTTCGTAGCGCTCATTGAGGGCGACGATATGAACGACCTCGTTGAGCAGCATCACTTGGATCTTGACGGTATGACCAATCATCCTCCTCAACTTCTTCCGAGTGAGATGCCGTATGCGTCATTAGCCACTGAGGTGCGCGTGACAGCGATTAAGAATGGATACTATGTGGGTTCACTCGGTGGTCAGGGCCCGAATGTCTACATTAAGACGCCTCCATCGCAGCCGCTTGAACTTCACTCTCTCTACTTTATGGATCTCATCTCTACACCTCACGAGAGTTTCCCTTTATGCGCGACAAAGGTCTTTCAAAAGTTGAGGACAGCGGACATGCTGGTGTTCATCCTTGAGTGCGATCTGGAGACGGGTATTCTGATTTCAACTCCGTGGTGGGATCGTAAGGAAACTACCACGCGGCAGTATCTTCTCCCCACACCCGCAGAACATATCGGCGCTATGATCGGGCGTCAGGGTAAGAACATCGCTGCACTGATAAAATCTGTCAATGAATGGGAATCCGATCACGCATCATTCGGTGAACCAGAGATCACTATCACACCAACCCACGACTCCAAAGGGTGCTTTGTGACCTTCCACGAACCACCTGAATGTATTTGGAGTACCAGAGACATCGAGTGGCTCATCTCTCACTTCCACTGCTAGATACAATAAACCAAAAAAAATATAAAATTATGATAGACAAAAAAAAATATAAAACACAAAGACAAAAAAAAATTTTTTTATGTTATTTATTATTAATGTATATACATTCTTTATTAATGGGTATATTATATTTTAGACACCATTCATATGATTTATTTATTTGAGTTTTTATTCGTTCATTTATATTTCTGCAATTAAATTTTAATATATTATTTATATAATTAATTTGATTAGTAACAAAAAGTTTATTATATGTATCTATTATTTTTATAAAATTTTCTGGTAAATCTATATATAATTCATCTACATTATCATAATATTTAGTTAATATATCAATAATTTCTTTATTAAATCCTTTAAAATTTTTACATACTATATATTTTTCGGAATTAGATAATCTACTTATTGTAGGTTTATATATAAATACAGTTTCATATGATAAAAATAATAAATATAATAATTGAATAGTTTTATGATAAAATATATCAAAAATTTTAATAACAAAATCACTGTTTTCGTTTTGAATATTAAGAGCAATATAAATTTCACAGTATATTAATTTATAAGATAGTAATTCTTGTTTATTAAAATCGTTTGAATAATCAAATCCTCCATCGGCAGTTACTAAACTATTTTTATTAACTCTTTTAATAAAATTATCTGCGGTATTTTTAATATAAATATCACCTGTATTTTTTTGTTTATTTAATTTTAAATGTTTATTATTGTATAATTTAGAACTCCAAAATGGGATTTTTTTATCTTCACATAGCAATGTTATACCATTAATATTAGAAGCTTTCATATCCATTAAACAATTAATAAAACCACCCGGACCTTCTGCTATACAAGAAACATTTTCTAAATTATTTATATTAAAATCTTTTATAACTTCATAAATTTTAAAATAAGACCTTGATATGGGGTTTATATCTGATATATTATAAGATTTATTTGATGATGTATAAATATATTCATGATCATTATATAATTTTTTATATTTTTCCCATTTATTTAAGTTAACTTTATCAATTTTAAACTTAGTTTGATATAAATCATTTAATAATATTTCATTAATACATGGGTTCTGTTTTGTATTAATAACATTAATAAAAAGCGGTTCTTCTTTAAAACTTATATTAAAAGATTTCATAAAAATATAATAAAATAATTTTTAAATAGTATAATTAAATTGTACAAGCATTATTTTGACAAACATTATCACTTACTTCCATATATGTTTCATTGTATCCAAGTGGATTACTTCCATATACTTCATTGCCGAATTTATTTTTAAATAATTCACCACCATTAAAAGGTTTTTCATTATCATAGTTCCATATTTTGTATTCGTATCCATCCACATCACCTACTTTGTATCCTTTGACTGATTTTACAAAATCACCATCATATTTAATAGTACCAATAGAATTAAGTACTTCTTTATTATCACCCATTAAACTTTTAGGAATTTGTTGTAATCTACCATTAAAATTACATGATAATCCGGTTTCATCATTAAATTTACAATTTTCCGGTAAAGTTTTATTTTTAATATTAGTATATTGACCACTATTATCATATAAAAAACCTGTATTAGTTAATTCATTTGTTATATTACTTGAAGCAAAATCAGCATATTTACTTAAATATATATCATTAGATGCTTCAATTACAGTTTCAGATGCACTGCCAAATGCTAAACCTAAATTTAAAAATTTACCAGGATTTGGATCAATTGTATCTTTTTTTACCTTATTGGGATTAAATTTATTTCTTTTATTATTAAATTCTAATCCACTATCTCTAATAATTTTTACATCAGGATTATTATCAATTACATTAGTATTTTCCACATTTAAAGGACCCATACCTTTTGATAATGGATTACTAATAGTAGATGACATTGGATTTGGGAAACTATGATATGGATCATTATAAATAGTTAAACCATGTTTTTTTGCCAGTTGTTGTTTTTTATTATTAATATTGTCTAATATTCCTTTAACAAATTTATTATTATTAATATTGTACAATATATTAGATTCGCCGTGTTTGTAGTCAACAGCTGTCTTTAAAACAAACAATAATACAACCGCTAATATTATTAGGTAAAAAATATCCATTATTATATTATATTATAACATAAAAAATTATCATTATTTATTAGATTTTTTGAACAGAATTCAATAGTTATATAATCATCATATTTTTTTAAAAAAATATCAATATTTTCAATAGTATTTTTATATAAAATATATTTATTTTCTAATTTTGTTTCATAAAAATTAAAAGGAATCATATCATATTCTTCATATTCTTGAATTAAATAATTATTTTTATAAAAAATATTTTTGTCAACAACTTTATAAAATTTAATTTCACCTTTATTAGATATAATTTTTACATTATTTATCCAATATTCTTTAATAATACCTTTATTAATTAATTTATATTCTTTAATTAATGAAGTTAATTTATTTATATTAATTTTTTGATTATAAAAATTATCATTTAATTTATCACAATAATAATAATTATACATTTAACCAAAAGTATTTTCGGATGAATACGCTATATATAAAAATCCATCATTATCTTTATATGTATTATATATTTCACTTAATAATGAAGAATTATTACATAATGTATTATTTACAAAGAAGAATAAAGCTTCCGTTGAACTAATTTTTATTCTTTTACGGACAACATATATAAATTGACTTAAAGTCATATCAGAAGGGACTAAGTATTTATTTTTATCGATATCTTTAATTTTAGATTTCTTAGATTTTTCAACAATAATAGGAATTTTATCCGGATATTTTTCTATAATCTTCTTTGATTCTTCTATTCTTTCTTTTTCTGATTTTATTGATTTATAATCAAACATTATTATATTATAATTAGATATTTTTTAATTATTTAAAAAAAAATTATTTAATAAAGTAAAAATGAAAACTATTGTAAGAATTAATATTGATAATTCAATGAATGATTTAGATATCAATATTGAAAATAGAAATATAGTTAATTTATTAAATAAAATAGCTAATAATAAAGGTATAAATAATGTAAGACAATTATATACATGGAATCATGGTAATAATATCGTTAAATGTTATGGTTGGTATGAAGGTGTTGATAGTACAATTAATAAACACGAACTTATTCCAAATGGATCTTCAAAATTTTTAGAAGAAGATTCTTCGACTATACTATTATATGGTGATATATTCTTATTATATTATGGTGATAATAATAGAATAAAAGATTATAGTGTTAGTGAATATGCTGAATTTACAGAAATTATAAATGAAGGTTTTCATGATTGTGATACTGACTCTAATGAATCTGAATGTGATGAAGAAAGTACTGACGGTGAATATTTATCAGGTGATGAAGGTAATAGTGATATTGAACATGATTTTGAAATTGTTAGTTCAGATGAAGATAAAGAATTAAATTTAGATGATAATAATTATTAATACTTATAAATTTGATTATTTATAATTATATATAAATTATATTATTATTATGAACTCTAATATCAATGATAAACATAGAAATAATTCTGTTACTAAATTAAATGAACAAATTAATGATTTATCTAAATCTAGAAATATAGAAAAACATATTTATAATAATTTAATTATTTATGCATATAATAATAATATAATTAGATCATGGTCCAATATTATATTTATTAATTTATATTTCTCTAAAATTAGATCATTGTATTTAAATTTAAATAAATCTTCATATATTAATAATAATTATTTACTTGATAAAATATTAAATAATAAAATAAAACCAGAAGATATACCAAAATTATCAGTATATGACATATTTCCAGATAATTGGAAAGATATTCTTGATGAAAAAACAAAAAGAGATAAATTAAAATATGAATTAAAACCAGAAGCTATGACTGATCAGTATAAATGTAGAAAATGTGGTAGCAGAAAATGTTCATATTATGAAATGCAAACTAGATCTGCTGATGAGCCTATGACACAGTTCTTTACATGTTTAAATTGTCAAAATAGATGGAAAATGTAATTATCTTAATCCTATACCAGTTTTATTACCAGTACTATTTATAACACAGTTATCAATATTACAATCTTGAGCTAATAATGGACCAGGTATTTTATAATATTCAGAACAACTGTAATTTTTTTTATAATTATTATCAATATAATTAAAAACTTTACCGGATTGATTAGTTAAATCATATGTATATTCCCAACTATTTAATTTCTTACCAAATAATTTTTCAATATTAGCATTCATTTCGCAATTAGGTTTCCAATTAGTGATAAACCGTCCATCTGACATTAATGCAGGACAATCTTTAAAATAATTATCTCTTGCTGATGGAAATTTAAACTCATCATTATTAAAATCTACAAAATTTGTTGACATTATATATATATATTAAATAATATTTTTTTTTTATTTTAATATTTTAATTATGAACCTTAATAATTTAAGCACTAATTATAAAATTATTTTAGGAATATCATCCGTAACATTATTATCATTAATATACTACTATATTAAAAATATATTTTATCCTCAAAAACAAAATTTAAAAAATATTAATGTTCCTAATAATGATTTATTAATAGAAGGTTCCGAATACAATAATAATAATATTGTTGAAGAATTAAAAAGAATAACAAGTACAATGTTTTTACATATTGATACTTTAAAAGATTTATTAAATACATCAAGAGAACACTATGATTATGTTAATAAAGTTAATAAACAAAAAAGTGTTCCTACTGATAAAATAAAAACAAAATTTCATTTGTCTATAAGTGACGATAATAATAGTGATGGAAACAGTTTTAGTTTTAATTTATCCAATTTTTATAAAGGTAGATCATTCAGAAACATTACAAATATAAAATTATTAGAAGTTAATATTCCATATGTCCCTCATAATATTTGGAAAGGTGAGAATAATTTACATAATAAAATAAATTATGAAATAGATAATGTTAATTATCATATAGAAATAGATGAAGGATATTATACTATTAATAAATTAATAAATGAAATAAATAATAAATTTACTTTGAACGATCATAATATATTATTTAAACATGATAATAATACAAATCAAATTATAATAGAAAATAATTATACTAGTGATATAACTATTATTTCTAATGCATTATCTAGAAGGCTTGGTATTTTTAATGATATTTATATAATATCATCAAAAATTCATAGTTCAAAAAATATAATAGATTTATCTACAAGATATGTAGATATAATTTTTAGACCTCATAATATTCCATTTATTGAATTTTCAAAATATGCTGGTAATATTCTAAAAAGAATATATTTAGATGGTAAACATGGTAATATTATACATGACAAATTATCAAATTCAGAATATTTATCGCAAGAGAATTTTAATCATACATTAATGAGTACATTATCTACTATAACATTGATTTTCAAAAGAAATGATGGTAGTATATATGATTTTAAAGGATTAGATTGTAATTTAAAATTAGAAATAACTGAACATATTAAGCCAGATGAAGATTAATATTTAAGGAGGTCCAGTTCTACCATTCGGATCAGTAGGCCATGTTATATTAATTAATTCACAATATTCATTTAAAGTGGGATTCTGTGTTGAAGGTAATTCTCTTAATGATTGTCTATAATCTAACCAAGCTTGTCTGATTTCTTCTGATTGATGTGGAAAATCTGGTAAAGCATATTTATCAGTTTCCATAAAAATTACTTCTCTTATTTGTCTATATATTTTTAATGGCAATTGACTTGTCAATATAGATCTTCTTTCATTAAATTCAGTTTCCGTAGGAACTGTATAATTATCTGTATCTAACCATGTAATTGATGAATATTCTCCGCTATTATTAGTTATTCTAAATGATGCTTCCGGTACAAGTGAATAAATAACATCTTCTAATTCTGCTTGCATTTATATATATAATTATTATTAATTTATAAAATAAACATGATTATTTATTTAGGCTACCATCTTGTGGTATTAGATCATCATGAGGTATAGCGTATACTTTTACATGTCTAGTATATATTGGATAAGTTGTTGCATTATATTGAAGATATTCTAAGTAAATTTTATCACCTTCATTTAGTGTATTATCATCAATATGAAAACCGCTTTCTGATACCCAACCATATCTTCCCCTATAATAACCAAATGGATAATATCCAGAAGACCAATAATCCGTACTTGTTAAACCATTTGAACTTCCTAAATGAAATAATTTAGTCTTAGTTCCACTTGCATTTTCTTTCATTAAATTAACATGTAATCTATAATATGCGCCACCGCTATTTTGTCTCCAATGAAAACTATAATGTATGATATATTTTCCAGTAGATGTTATTTTTATATGGTCTGAATCATGATGACGGCCATGGTTACCATGTGCAGCTAGTTGATGACCTTGACCGTTTGCATGAGTTGAATTAAAATGCGATCCATGAACACTATAACTACCTGATGGACCAGAAGGACCAGTATCACCTTTATCACCTTGGAGACCTTTATCACCTTGGAGACCTTGTATACCTTGATCACCTTGGAGACCTTTATCACCTTGGAGACCTTGTATACCTTGTTTACCATCAGC